>ERZ1066118.412-NODE-412-length-41257-cov-10.422091_pt1 | contig 41257 bp, 40 predicted proteins | sample MGYA00382765_ERZ1066118 | MGnify/ENA primary metagenome ERZ1066118 (study PRJEB33369, sample SAMEA5778348) | biofilm metagenome | biome: Industrial cooling water; feature: Water cooling tower basin; material: Biofilm | place: United Arab Emirates | collected...
GCTGTCCGCTTAATCCGCTCAAAGATATAAAAGCTGCCTTTCCGCTTCCGGCCCACACTTGGCCGCTGGAAATGTAAAGATGTCTTGATCCCGTTCGCCCAGTGATTACGCCTAAGCTTCTGACGATTGTGGCCGGGGGGCGCAGTGGCGGACGATACCAATTTCGGAGAATTGACCGAACGCTGGCGCGAGGGCGATCGCAAGCAGGTGACGCATTGTTCTCCGTGCTCGACAGCGAATTGCGGCGCATTGCCGCGTCAAAACTGCGCGCGGAGCGGCATAGCTCGCTCTCTACGGGAGACCTTATCAACGAAGCCGTGATCCGGCTGTCGCGGCTGACGGTGATGCAGATTCACGGCCGCGCGCACATCCTCGCGCTGGCATCGAGGTTGATGCGGCAGGTGCTGATCGACGCCGCCCGCCAGCGCGCCGCGGCCAAGCGTGGCGACACTCCGGTGACCCTGTGCACCGATGCCGCCGGGTGGGAAATCCCGATCGATCTGCTCGAACTGGAGATCGCGCTTCGCGAGCTGAAGGAGCTCGATCCGGAGCGCTGCCGGATCGTCGAGATGCGCTTCTACGGCGGGATGTCGACCGGCGATATCGCCGCGGTGCTCGGCATCAGCGAGCCGACCGTCAAGCGGCGCTGGGCCGCTACCCGCGCCTGGCTCCACAACCGGCTGAGTCACTGACATGACGGGGGCTTCAGGCAGTGCGATCGAACTCGCCGCTCTCGAACTGCTCGAATCAGCGCTCGAGCAAGACTCGAACCGCCGGGAGGCCTATATCGCTTCGCGCGCCGATCTGGCCGCGCCTGTGCGTGAGCGCGCGCTTGAGCTGCTGCTGTCCGACCGCGATGCCATTGCGGGGCTGCAGACGGGAGGTGCGGGTTCGACGCTCTATGGCCGCGACGATGTGGCGCCCGACATTCCGGGCTATCGCATCCTGCGCCAGCTAGGCCGTGGCGGCATGGGCGCGGTCTGGTTGGCGCAGCGGATCGCGGGCGATTTCGACCATACGGTGGCCATCAAGGTCATCCGGCCGGGTGTGCTCAGCGACGGCCTGATCGAACGGTTCCGCCGCGAGCGGCAAATCCTGGCGCAGCTCAACCACCCCTATATCGCCCGGCTCTACGATGGCGGCGAGACCGAGGAGAACCAGCCCTACATCGTGATGGAATATGTCGCGGGCGAAACGCTGCGGCACTGGCTGGTAAGCAGCCCCGCGCCCGCCTTGAAAGAACGGCTGGCGCTGATCCGGCAGACCGCCGTCGCGGTCGGCTTCGCGCACCAGAACCTCGTCATCCACCGCGACCTGACGCCGGGCAATGTGCTGGTGGACGCGCAGGGTCAGGCGAAGCTCATCGACTTCGGCATCGCCCGCCCGCCCCGAACCGACGAAGAGACCCTGCCTGCTTCGGCGCTGACGGGCCTCAGCCTTACGCCCGGCTTCGCGGCGCCGGAGCGTGCGCGGGGCGAAGCGTCGAACACGCTGTCCGACGTCTATTCGCTAGGCAAGATCCTCGCTCTGGCCATCGCCGGTTTCGATGAGCCCGAACTGGCGGCGATCGCCGCGCGCGCTGCGGCGGAAAAGCCCGAGGATCGCTACCCCGCCGTCAGCGACATGATCGACGATCTCGACCGGTATAACGCCGGGCGTGCGATCGACAGTTTTTCCACCTCGCGCCGTTATCGCTTCGGCAAGTTCGTGCGGCGCGAGACGATACTGGTGGCGAGCGGCGCGGCGCTGTTTTTGGCTCTCGCAGGCGGTCTTGCCGCGACGAGCTGGTCCTATCTGCGCGCCGAGCGCGCCCGCGCCCAAGCCGAGCAGCGTTTCGCCGAGGTGCGCGACATGGCCAACTTCATGCTGTTCGACCTCGACAATCGGTTGCAGCGGACGGTTGGCAATACGGCGGCGCGAATGGCTCTTGTGGCGCGGGCGCAGCGTTATCTCTCCGCCTTGGCCGCTACCCCCACCATCGACCCGGCTTTGCGGCTGGAGGCCGCGCGCGGTTTCAACCGGCTGGCGCAGGTTCAGGGCTCGCCGGTGACACCCAACCTTGGGCTGGTCGACGACGCTCGCGCGAACCTGGCGAAGGCAAGCGGATTGCTGGAAGGGCTTTCCGGGACAAGCCGCGAAGTGCAGATAGCAAGAGCGCGGAACGGCTTTCATCGCGCGATGATCGCCCTGCACGCGGATGCCGACCAGGACGGCGCGGGAAACTACATGGGGGCCGCGCTAACGGCGCTGGACGCTGTACCGGAGAACGCGAGGAACCGGGAATGGCGGCTTGCGCGCGCCGAACTGCGCCAAGGCGAGGCCGAGCTGCTGACGCTGTCCGGCCAATTCGCCGAGCTTGAAAAGCTGGCGAGCAGCATAGACGCGGATATCGCCGCATGGCCGAAGGCGGAACGCGAGGGCCGGGCCGCGGAATTCGAGCGCGCCAACGCCGAAGTGCTGCGTGGACGCGCGCTACATCAGCAGGGTCGCGCGGCGGAGTCCCTGCCCGCCTTGCGCGCGGCGGAACGGCGGTTTCTGGCGCTCGATGAGCGGACGCCGAACGATCCTCTGGTCCTCAACGCCCTCGCCTGGGCCGCATACGAGGGATATGGCGCGGCCGTCGAACCGGACCCGCGGGAATCGGCACGCTTCCTTGCCCTGACTCGCAGAACTGTGGACCGGTTAGTCGCACTGGAAAGTGCGGACAAGGCGCTCCGCAGCTTTGCCGTCAACGTCCGCCAGGCGCAGGCCGAGGGGCTGGGCGCACAAGGCAGGCACGCGGCGGCGATAGCCTTACAGCGCGAGGTAGTCGAATTAAGGCGGCAGATCGCCGCGAGCACTCCCGATGCCCGCTCGCTCTCGCGGCTTGGCGTTTCGGCGATGATCCTGGGCAATATCGCTAGCGATGGGGATCAGAGCGAAACCGCGTGCGAAGGATACCGGCAATCGCAGGCGGCGTTCGCCAGAGCACGGCGGTTCGGTCCGCTGATCGGGATGAATCAGGAGCACGCGCAGCTCGTCGAAGGACGGCTGGCACAGTGCGGCTAAATTCCCGAATCGGGATTCGGGCGGTGCATTTTTCCTGATCCGAATTTGGAATCCTTCACGCCATTGTGAATGGGGTCGCGGAACGTAGCCCCAACCATCAGCGGAAGGGGTTACATTATGAGCAAATTTACCAGATCGGCCCTCGGCGGGGCTATCGCGGCGGGAATGGCATTTGCTGCGGCGCCGGCGAATGCGGCGTATGTCGTCAACTTCACCGAGGTCGGATCGACGGTCGTAATGACTAGCTCGGGTTCGGTTAATACCGCCGCTTTGACGAAGTTCGGTGCCGGCTCCACTTCCTCGGCCACCATCGTGGGACCGAACACGAGCCTTATTCAGATAAGCAATGGGAGCGTTCCGAGTAGAATCGAACTCTACTCCGGGTTCACCGGGCCCACATCGTTTGGTCCCAGTTCCGCCACTAGTGGCGCAAGTACGATCTTCTCCCATGCCTTTTTATTTTCTGGAAGCTCTGCCGGAGCGTCCGGTGACGTGGGGCGTATGGGCCTTCCGGAGAATTATGTTTCGGGTACCGCGCTCGGCACCAACACAGCCACGTTCAACGGGTCATTCGCCAGCCTTGGTCTGACACGTGGCACCTACAACTGGACATGGGGAACCGGTGCAACCGCCGACAGCTTCACGGTCAACATCGGCCCTGCCGTTGCTCCGGGTGCCGTACCCGAGCCCGCGACTTGGGCGATGCTGATCCTGGGCTTCGGCGCGGTCGGCGGCGCGCTGCGGCGGCGCAAGCGCCCGGCGCTCAAGTATTGCTGAGACCCGACCCGGCTTGGCAATAATCTTGGCCCCGCCGCAATGGCGGGGCCATCTTTTGTCTGCCGACATCGATAAGAGCACGAGCTTTCCGCGCCTGACAATTGCCTGTGTCCCAGCAGAATCTGTGCCCACCGCGTGGAAGCACCTTTCATGTGAAAGGCCCATCTGGCGGTTACAAAATGCCAAGGCGCACACTCGTTGCAGTAGTGCACGCAGATGTCGACCTAGCGTCTGCAATCGGATCGTTCTGAGCCAAGACCTGCCAGTCCGCTGTCGGCCCACAAGCTCTACAATACCGCGTTTTGTACTCGGCCGATCATGGCCGAGGAGATGGATCATGGGATACTCTCGATTTGACCCCGCCATACAGGCGCGCGCAGCTTGGAATGCTGGCAAGAATATCGGCACCAAGCGACCGCTTACCCAAAAGCAAATTTGGGCAATCCGCTTCCACCTAGATCGCGAAGGCCGTCTCCGGGACAAGGCGCTGTTTGATCTCGCGATCGATAGCAAGCTGCGGGGCTGCGACCTGGTCAAGATCAGGATCGGCGACGTCGTTGCCCGCGCGGACGTTCGGAACCGCGCGATCGTCATCCAACAAAAAAACAAACCGGCCCGTCCAGTTCGAGCTCACGGCGGATGTCCGTGCGACCCTGATCAGCTGGCTGGAGCGGCGTGGCGGTTCGGCGCATGACTATCTCTTTCCGAGCCGCGTCGATCATCATGGCCATATGAGCACCCGCCAGTATGCGCGCCTGGTCGACGAGTGGGTGACTGCCATCGGCCTGCGCAAGACTGACTATGGCACTCACTCGCTGCGTCGGACGAAAGCTGCGATGATCTACCGTGCCACGGGCAACATCCGGGCAATCCAGATACTGCTCGGGCATACGAAGATTGAAAACACGGTCCGCTACCTCGGCGTCGATGTAGAAGATGCTTTGCTGCTGGCGGAGAGAACTGAAATTTGAAGTGTAATCCGGTCGACCGCCCGTCCCGGTCGACCGCCTTCAGTGTTTGAATTGCGCCGCGGAACTGGCGACTCCGGGCCAACAGGGGCCGTTGACACGGCATTCGATATCCGCCCCGATCGTCCCGTTCCGCAAGACGCGACTGAGAATGACCATGGTCGGTCGGTTCGCGCCGGCCCCGCTGCGTTGCGCATCCTGCGCCTGGTTGGCCAACTGACCGTAAGAGCATCCCGTCCATTCCGCTCTCTTCACCAAGACATAGCGGGGCTCGGCACCGACCAGAGGATGCTTGTAGCCGAGCATCGCGCAGCGGGTCCTACTGATCGCTGGAAGTAGGAGCGGCAGGGTCCTAGCTGGAGCAAGCACGGCCTGTTCCTCTTCTGCGGCTTGGCTGCGGAGTCGTATGCGCCTTACCGGTCGTACTGGTGCCCTCCGACAGGGCGTAGTTCGTCGTATGCCTCCGCAGGCGCATCAGAGTCGGCATCGCTGACCAACGCCCAACGACCATCTTTCTGCCGGGCCATCACCAGGATGAACTTGGATGTCGTCTCGATGACGGGATCGCTCTTTGAACGGCGGATGGCGGAGCGCATGTAGCCGTTGTCCACCACTAGATCGCCGAATTGTTTGCGATCGCTGACCCGGAACTTCAGCTGTATCGAGCCGCCGTTGGCGCGCATCATGTCATGCGACGCTCGTTCCCGCCGCAAGATCTCGTTTCGCGTCTGGATGGCGAAACGTGCGCTTCGGGGCAGATAGGTGGCCTGAGGCGCATAGAGCGGCTCCAGCCCAGCTGTATGCAGCGCAGCATGGGCCTTGGAAAACGCTGTATAGAGCTCATTCGGCCGCCTTGCGCTGGTCTGCGCCTCCACGGGGAACAGCAAGGCAGCGGTCGTGGTGGCGACAAGCACCATCGATTTGCCTCCTCTGCGAAAACTATTCCCCAAGCGCATCAAGAATCTCCTTCTCGCCGAGGTTCGGGTCGGTGAGGTGATTGGTGCCGTTCACTTGGGCGTACCAGAGCGTTGCCGCTGCCTGCCGGTCGGCAGGGGCAGCAGCGGCGCGATGGGCGCGAGGCCGGGAGAAACGCACCCAATCAACGTCCATCGCCATGTCGACAGCCAGGTCCTTCTTCACGCCTAGGTTCTCGACGACGGGATCTTCCGGTTCTCCAGGCTTGTCAGGATTCGTGGTATAGGCGATGATTCCGACCTGGACCTCAGGCCGCAGGTCCATCCGATAGAACCGGTCCCGCACCTCCCATCTGCCGTTGTCGCCGCGAGCAAGCGCGAAAAGCGCGTTGCCGACACGGGCGAGGCGAAGCTCCACCCACCCGCTCTGGAAGGGCCTAAGCTTCAGGTGTGAGGAACTGTTGTAAGTCGCCTTGGTCTCGGTCATCGGCTTGCCAGGCTCGTGCCCGACGCCGGTCGTGATGAAATGCCAGTTTTCTCGCCTCGGCTGCCAAGCGCGGGCGCTATTGTCATTCGACATTCGCACCATCAGCCCGCCGAGCGACCAGATGCCTCCGGGGACCAGACCGCTACTAGAACGCACGCGAACACGGGCTCGGACATCGAAGTCCCCACTCAACTCTTTGAAAAGAAACGGAGCATTCAGGTCGCGGACCCAGGCGGAATCGTACGGCTGTAAATGAAGCGCGCCCGCGACGGTCCTGCCTGCATCGATCGCCTTGAGCTTGTCCGGCCAGCCATAGACCCGATCGAAGCGCTGCCATGAAGACGACAGCTCGGTCCCCTCGAACTCGTCGGACAAGGCTGCGAGTTCGTCTTCCCGAGAGGCCGTTGCGGTCACGGCCATCAATCCAGCAATGACGGTTGAGATGATCATTGGAGAGCCTTTCGCGGGTCGGAGGCGTTGCCGAGCAGGTTCGCCTCGAAGATATCGGCCATGCCTGATTTCTGGCCGCTCCGAAGGCGAGTGCTGGCGAAGGTCAGGCGTTTGCCGTCGGCGCTGAAGGCGGGCGTGAAGTTGAATGGGCCGACGTTGATGCTGTCCGGCAGTGGCTGCGGGTCGGACCAGCCGCCGTCTTCGCCTCGCATAGCAAGGTGAAGGAGACCGCGAGCCCCCGCCTGCCGCCAAAACAAAGCGGTCTTCCCGTCGCGCGAGAGGGTGAAATCGCTTTCGCTCGCCGCCGAGTTGATCGGCGCCGGGAAAAGCTCCGGCTTCGCGAAGCCCCCAGCTGTTGCTCTCGCGGCGTAGATATCCAGCCCGCCCATTCCGCTCCGCCGAGCGGTAGCGAAATACAGCGTTCCGCCATGCAGTTCCGGCCCCAGTTCCTCACCAGCGCCGTTGACCTCATCGCCGAGATGCTCGGGCGGCGCCCAGGTCCCATCCGGCGCGCGTCGTGAGCGCCAGATGTCAAGGTCGTGCCTGGCTGCCCGCGACGGCGCAGGCCGGTCCGACACAAAGTAGAGGGTGCGGCCGTCGGGTGTCAGCCAGGGGTCGGAGTCGCGATAGCGCGCGTCGGAGAAGGCGATCGGGGCCGGCGCCGACCACCTACGCCCGCGCCGCTCCGACACCATGATCCCCGCGGCACGGAAGTCAGCGTCCGAACGGGCGAAGACCATTGTCCGCCCGTTGTCCGAAAGGCTGAGGTTGTACTCGTTCTTCGGACCGGAGACGGCACCGGGCATGAAGGGCGTCGGGGGCACCTGGGCTAGCGCGAACGCGGCGGCAGGCAGGGCAAGCACGACAGCGACGATCAGGCGCGGCATGACGTTTCTCCGGTTTCCAGAAGTCATTCGACGATCGCCGCGAGCTTGGCGTGATCAAGCGAGTTCCAGATGGCCATGCGGGCGGCGAGCCGCGCGTCATTCTCCCCATGCGTGCGCCTATCGTCCGTCTTGACGACGAGAAGCTGCACTACCTCGGGCCGGCTCTTGTCGAAATAAGCCGGGTTGAGCTCCATGAGGGTGAAGCCCGTGGGACATCCGGGCGTAAGATCGAGGTCGCCGGCGGCGCTCGGAAAGCAGGCGGGCGCAGCGAGCTGTGCCGCGCTCATCGAGCCGAGCTGCGCCTGCAGCCTCTGGCGCGCGGATGGAAGTTGGACGCGCGCGGCCTCCCGTCGCAGATCCCTCTCGGTGCCGTCGACCACGACCTGCAGGGCCGCCGCCATCTTCGCCAGGAGGTCGGGGCTCATGGTGGCGGACATCTCGCGCAGCTTCTCCGCATTCTCCGCCAGCATTTTCGACTTGCCTCCGCCAAGCCAGCGCGCGAGCTCGCCAGCGCTGCCACCGACCGGATCGGAGGGCTGGCGGCTCAGCATCTCCCGCAAATAGCGCTCGACCGAGACCGGCTGGAACAACGGCGCACGGCCGTGGGTGAAGCCGATGGTGTTGCCGATCCTGACGACGCGGGCGGTGGCGGTCGAATAAGGCAGCAGGAACCAGTCGGAGGGCGCATCATTCACCCGGACGACCGCCTCCTGAGGATCGCGAAGAAGTGACAGGGCGTTCAGGCGCACCTCGACTCCGGCCCCCGTCATCCGATGACAACGCCCGTTCTCGAAAGAGATTGGCGGCATCACGTAGACCGCACCCGAAAGCGTTTCATGTGGCCAGGTGATTTCGACCCACGAGCTCAGGCGATGGCAGATCGGATAGGGCGGTGAAGTGACCTGCGGCATCGAGGCGAAGAGGTCGATCACACGGGCCATCCGAGACCGGAAAGCAGCAACCTGGACGGTGGAAAAGCGCGGCACTCGTGTCTTGGGATCGATCGAAGTCTCGTAGCGCCCGCCGGCGCCCGCCTGAACGATGGGCACTTGCTGCGCGGCGGCCGGCATAGCGAGTACAGCGCTGCCCAGCAGGGCAGCAAGGATAGTGCGAGTCATCACTTTTCCTTCAGAGTGGTTGGTCGGCAACGAGGACGGCTCGCGGGTCCGCGATCGCCTTCTTTCGCTCATCGATGGACTTGGGCGTCATCACGGTTGGCTTGGCCACCGCAAGGGCGCGCCGATAGGCCTCGGTGAGAGCGTCACCAGCCGGAACGGCTACGTCAGGCTCGACGCCCTTGCCGTTCCAGTTCCCCTTGGTGAGCGGGTGTGTGACTATGCCGCTCGGCACGAAGGCGTCCAGGCCATGGCCGAGCGATCGGGCGTGCCCGGGGTTTGCGCCGCCGCGCGTGGTCTCGCCGACGAGCACCGCCCGGCCGGATGCCTTGAGATCGAGCGCAAAGCCCTCCGCTGCCGAAAAGGTCCGCCTGGCCGTGAGCACAAAGACAGGCTTGTCCGCGAACAGCGGGCCACCTGGAGAAGCCGATGCCCTGCGCTGCTCCACCTTCCACGTGCCGTCCGGCTGGCGCCAGCGGATCATGGCCATCGGTATCGGCGCGCGGGACAGATGACCCAGCAGCCGCTCGTCGGATGCGCCGCCGCCGCCCGTATTCTCCCGCAGGTCGATGATGAGGGCGTCGCTGTCCTTCAGCATCAGCATGGCCGCATCGACCAGGGCCTCGCCGTCTCGCCCCGGCGCGAAGTAGCGGAGCTTGAGATAGCCGATATTGGCCGGCAACCTCCGGATCGACATCAGCCCGTGTGCAAGCCGGCCCTCCAATCGCGCCTGTTCCTCCGGCGACAGTTCGGTTGCCCCGCCTGTGGTGACGACCGCCACCTTGAGGTGAAGGTCGTTCGATGAAGCCATCAGGTCGGTCGAAAGCGTCCGCGCGAGCAGTTCGCGGTCCTCGATAGCCTCGTAAGCCGGTCGCTGCGCAGCCAGCATCGCCTTCACCTTGCGAGCGACGAGGGGATCGACATAGCCGTCCATCGCGGTCGCAAGCCGGTTGAGGATCTCCGCCCTCGCCGTGACCGACAGCCCAGCGGAAGGAGCCGTCACCGGCGTGGTCGTTACGCTGGCAAGCGCTGGATGCGCCACGATAAGGAAACAGGCGAGCGTTGCCAGCCGGAGCCTCGACGATCGTCTTGGGCTGCACCCAAAGACGTTGATTGCTCTTTGCTGCACCATGGCTCAGTGCCCCACCGGAAATTCGGCGCGCTGCCCGCCTTCGCTTAGGGTAAGGGTGCGAAGCTGGGCGTCGGGTTCCGACAGGAAGATGTAGCGGACCTTGAGCTCGCCTCCAGGCTGGATCACCGGCGTGCTGCTGAACAGGGCTGCCGGCTCGCCGCTCGCGCGATAAGGCTGGCTCCGCTCCCAGCCCGTACCATCGGCATCGGCCAGAACGGCCTTCATGAACCCAGACGTGAAATATTGCGGGCTCGCCGATGTATTCCTTACCGTCAGGAAGGCATGCACCTGGTGCGTCGGGTAGCCACGTGCGACTACCACCCGCTCGACGCGCACTTCGATGCGATTGAGCGGCTTGAAGGCGGCTGGGACGACCGGGCCGGGCGGGGTCACGACCGGCGGTGTAATCGGGACCGGGGGTGCGGGCGGAGTCACCACCGGCGGTGTGCTCGGGATCGGAGGGTGCATGGGTGGAGCACCGGGTTCCGAGGCAGCCTCCCGCTTCGCACGCCAGAGGCCTCCCGGACCCGTTCCCGTCCCCTGTGCGGTGAAGCTTTTCCCATCCGGCGCGAAGTTCAGGGCGAGCCGGTCGGTCCTGGCTTCCGGGAAGGTAACGACGGCCAGCCCGCCTCCTGTCGTGAAATAGAGTGTATGACGCTTGCCGGTCTCCGGGTTCGTGAAGTCGGCCTGCAAATTCTCGATCCCCATGTTGTCGAACGGTGTGAAATTGATGCGACCAAAGGGTGAGGTCCACGCGCCCTTCAGCTTGGCGACGGTCGCGTCCACTTCCTCAACAGACGACGGTGACGGCTGATGATGAGGGTTGGTCCCCGGAGGAGGGGAGGGGATCTCTGACGGGCTGGTCGGAGCATTAGCCAGCCTGATTAGCTCGGATGACCGAGCGGCAGCGCTTTCCGTTTGTCTGCTGACCAGCAATTGCCCGTTCGAATTACGTTCAATCTGCACGCGATCGCCATTGCCAAATCGTCCGACGAGCGTGCGGCCGTCCTGCGAAGGCCTGATGCGCACTGCGGCTGCCGCAGCCTCTTGCTGCCCGGACTGCCACGCGAAGGCGTCAACGGTGCCGTCCTGCCCGGCAACGGGTAAACGCCAGAAATAGTCGCCGTCCCGCTCTCGCCAGCGCCCCTCCACCACGCGAAGTAACGTCGCCTGTTCGGCAGTGGGCTGGGTGCTGGTCGCGTATGGATCAGAGCGCGACGCTCGCCACTTGCCGCTCACTCCTGGTCCGTTGCCATCGACTTCGAAGGTTAAACCGTCGGCGGCCAGTGCGAATGGGGCAGGAAAGTTCGTGTTGCCACTGATGATTTGAAACAGCTTCGGACCGCCCATGACGTAGAAGAGCTCGTGCCTGCGACCCTGCGCATCTGTGATCTCGCCACCCATTCGCGGACTGCTACCGCCGCTGCTTGCACGCATTTCGATGGGTCCGAATGGTGTGTACCAGGTTCCCTGGAGGCTTCGGGCCGTAGGATCGAGCGGGATAGCTACGTTTCCGTAATCGCGTCCTCGCAGAGCCTGAGCCTGCGCAGCCGACCCAAGCGGGGCGACAGCCGCAATGGGCGAAGACACGAGCATCGAGAGTGCGGTTGCGCGAAGCAGGGTGGCGGCTGTGCAGCGAGACATGCGATCTATCTTTCGGGAGTTGGGCGGGTTGTAGGGGGGCTGTGGGGGGCTTACTCCGCCGCAGCGCCGCAACCGCCGGCGGGTGCTTGGCGCGCGAGCTCATTCGCGACGCCAACCATTGCTCCGGCAGCCTGAGCCGCCCGAGCCGACGCGGCGGCACCGGCGACTGCGGAGGCGGCGTCACCGCCCTCGATGGTCTTTTCGGCCACCATGCCCGCGACCTGCGCCGCCTCGCTATCGCTGAAAGCGCGGGAACCAAGCGGCGTGCGAACGCCGGTGCGATTGGCGGAGGTCGGGGCGTTGGGCGTCATGATACTGACCTCAGGAGGTCAGAAACACCGATCAGGCGAAGGCCGGCAATGGGCGCTTCCGCCGACGTATTACAGAGCCGACCATTCCGAACCCCAGGATGAGACTTGCCCAGGTCCCTGGCTCCGGCACTGCCGAGACGGGCACCGCAAACTGGCGTATTGGTGCGCCGCCGCCGTAGAGCGTTGCGACCTCCGAGCCGGTCAACGCGCGATCATAGAGCCGAATGAAGTCGACGAAGCCTGATGACGCCTCAGTCCCGTTGTCTCGAAAGAACCGCGCGATGTTGCCGGGGCCGGTGAAGACACCGTACTCGCTCGCGCTCGTATCGTTGAAACTGAAGAGCTCGACGCCTTGGCCGTAACCGCGCACCACCTCACTCGCATCGCGGGTGAGGACGAAGTGCACCATCTGATCCGCAGCATATGTCGTCGCGACCGTGCCAGACGGACCGTAGAAGTTCGGACGGCCCTCATTCAGGTACAACCCGCTGTCGCCCGAGCCGTTCTTGAAGTCGACGAGACGACGATAGTTACTGACGTCGTCCAGCGAGAAGAACATCTCGATCGAATATAGGCCAGGATTGGCGAACGCGTTCGAGACTAAGGGTCCTTGATTGGCAGCGAAGCGCATCCCGCCGGAGGCACCTGACCCGGTGAAGCTTGCGCCCAAGCCGGCCACCATGGAGGGGCCTCCTTGGGCATCGGCAAGAGTGCCCGAGAACTCGTAGATATGCGCAGGCGGAAGCAGGACGCTGCCCTGAGCGCTGCCGGCGAAGAAGATGGCGGCAAGCGTTGCCGCAAAGGTCTTTGTCACGGTTGGTCTCCTGTCAGTGTTTGAGGGGGTCAGTTCGCCTGCGGGGCGCAACCGGAGGGCGCTTGACGGGCGAGTTCGGCAGCAACCCCGACCACCGCTCCGGCGGCCTGCGCGGTCCGGCTCGAACCGGCGGCGCCAGCGACGGCGGAGGCGGCGTCACCGCCCTCGATGGCGGTCCCGGCGACCACGCCTGCGACCTGCGCCGCCTTGCTGTCGCCGAGCATGCCGCCACCCAGCATGTTGCCGACACCGGCGCGCTTGGCCGCGCCGAGCAGTCCGCCGAGGCCCAAGCCCTTTTTCTTCTTCTTTGGTGCCTCGGCCGGCGCTTCGACAGCACAGCTGGTCGCCTCGGCCTCCTGGCTGCTCGCGGAGGCGGTGGACGGCACGAGCAGGGTGAGCGCGAGCGCTGGAGCAAGTGCGGCGGCGGTGAGGCGAAGGCTCTTGGTCATCATGATTTCTCCTCGTGAGCGGCTGGAGCCGCACTGGTGACTTGATGAGGAGAAACTATCCGGTCAGGCCGCCACAGGTTCGTCGTGGCGGACAGAATCTTGCAACAGTTGTGACAGCGCCTGCGCTCGCCGACCGGCCGCTTGCGCGCTATTGCGCCGCGATCATGGTGCCGATGTCTCGCCCCAAGCTCTGGGCAAAAGGCGCATCGTAGTTGCCGAGCACGGCGTAAGCATAGCCGTTCTCCAGGATCATCTTGGCGTCGGAGTTGATCCCGCTGCTCGGGCCGCCGCCGTCATGACCGATGATGGTACGGCCGTTCGCGGCCTTGTGCCGTTCAAAGCCGAGCGCATAATCGTCCGACGTGTCGGCCCCGTCGTCGAACAGTGCTGCGACGGTCTCCGGCTTTAGCAGCCGTCCCGAGCGCAGCGCCTGGAGGAAACGGATCATGTCGGCCGCCGTCGTGAAGCTGCCGCCATGGCTGCCGCCTCGCCAGGAGAGGGTGTCCCAGTTGGGCACCCGTGCCCTGAGCCCCAGAGGATCGCTGCGGTCGAACTTGTAGCCGACCGCCCGGCGCGGCTCCGATGGATCGTCGCCGAGGTAAGCGGTGTGGCGCATGCCCGCTCGCCTGAAGATGTGCCGCTCCGCATAATCGTGCCAGCTGAGCCCGGACAGACGCTCGACCACCGCGCCCAGCACGACGAACCCCTCGTTGGAGTAGGAGAAGCGCGACCCTGGCACGAAGTCCGGCTCGGCCGCTGCTAAGAGCGGCAGGAGATCGGTCATGCGGGTGAAACGCTTCTTCCACTCCCAGGCGGGCCGATCGAACAGCATCCCGAGGCCGGCGCGATGGGAGAGCAGGTGTCGGATGGTGATGGCCTCGGCGGCGGCCCGATTGGGAGAGTCGGGCAGAACGTCGATCAGCCGCGTGTCGAGGGTGAGACGGCCCTGCTCAATCAGCTGGCCGATAGCGACGGCCGTGAACTGCTTGTCCATCGAGCCGATGTTGAAGCGGGTGGCAGCCGTGTTCGGGACGGACCGTCCCTTGTCGGCGGCGCCGAATGAGGCCGAGTAGATGACCATTCCGCCTTTCACCACCAGCACTGTGCCGGAGAACTCGTCCCGGTCGGCAGCGGAGCGGACGCGGCGGTCGATCGCCGAGGCGAGCTCGCTCTGCGTCGACGGTCCCGTGATCGTTGGACCGGACTAAGGCGTGGGGATGGAGACGGGCAGCAGGGCACCGATCCGCCCCGGCTCGGGAGAGGCCGCAAGGTCGATCCGCGACATACGGCCGTTGGCCGTGGTCACTACCAGCCGCAGTCCGGACGGGCGCTCGTCCACCGACATGAGCCTCAGGCCGCCTGCCGCCTGTATGCCCCTGATCAGCTCGGCATTCTCCTCACGCGGGGTCATCGGGGTCAGGGCGAGATGGGTTGCGAGGAAGCTTTCGCCCGCAGCCTCGTCACCGTTGGCCGCGGCCATGAAGGCGTCGACCAGCGACTTGGCTTCCGCCGGGAGCGCAGTCTGCTGGACCGGCGCGACGGCAGCCCCTGCCGGCGCCGCGCTTGTCAGCAGGGTGCATGACGCTGCGATGAGTAAGCGTGATCGTATCCGCATGGCCTAGAGACCTACCGGAAATTCGGCGCGCTGCCCGCCTTCGCTCAGGGTCAGGCTGGTGAGCCGGGCATCCGGCTCCGGCACGAAGACGTAGCGGACCTTCAGCTCGCCGCCGGGTTGGATCACCGGCGTGCTGGCGAACAGAGCCGCAGGTTCGCCACTCGCGCGATAGGGTTGGCTGCGCTCAAGGGTGACACCGTCGGCGTCGGTGAGGAGGACCTTGACGAACCCAGAGGTGAAATATTGCAGCGTTGGCGAGCTGTTTCTGACTGTGACGAAGGCATGGACCTGGTGGGTCGGGTAGCCGCGCGCGACCACGACGCGATCAACCCGCACGTCCAAGCGATTGAGCGGCCGGAACGAAGCTGTGACAACCGGCGGCGATTGAGTCGATGGTGCAGGGTTGGGCGGTGTCTGCGCTGGGGGCGCAGGGGGCGCTGATGGTGGCGGAGCAGGCGGGGGCGGTTGTGTATTCGGGGCCGGGGTGTAGCCGCGCCGGCCGGACAGTTCGGTCTGCTCCGGCCAAGCGTCCAGCCCGGCGGCAAACTGGTTGATGTCATAGTGGCTGAGCATCAGCCGCGCCGAATGCTTCTGGGTGGAGCCGTGGCGGCGCCAGGTGCCGACCAGCGTTCCACTTGCGTCCGGAGCCAGATCTTCGAAGATGTAGGCCGGCTCGGCTGCGCCCTCACGATAGAGATGGCCGACATAGACGTCGAACACTGACGGGTCGGCCTGCTTGATCGTCAGCCGGCCGACGGCCGTGGTCCAGTCGTCCTCGAGCATCATGCCCATCTTGATGGGGTTCGCCAGATCATCGGCCGAAGGGGGCGTTGGTGCTTGCGCCAAGGTGGGCGTTGGTGCCGCTGCGGCGAGCATGAGGGCCAGGACGGCAAGGCGCTGACTCCCGTGGTTCATCGCTCCTTTTCGATGCTCGCCGGCATGACGAACATGCCCGCCAAGCGCAGCAATGGTCTGGCGAAAGCGGGCATTCATCCTGATCTCTCCTCGTGGTGATCGACTCGAGGAGCTATCCAGTCAGGCCGCCACAGGTTCGTCGTGGAGTGCAGAATCTTGTAACAGTTGTGACGGTGGCCGCTCGGCTCAGCGCCGGGTGACGGTCCCCGGCACAAAGACGTAACCTTGCCCGTGGACGGTGCGGATGGTCTGCGGATTGGCCGGGTCCACCTCAATCTTCTTGCGCAGCCGCCCGACGCGGGTGTCAATCGAGCGGCTGAACGGCTCCGCCTCGGGATCGCCGCGCAGGTCCAGGATGTCGTCTCGGCTGAGCACCTGGTTCGGATTGCTGACGAAGATATGCAGCAGGTCGGTCTCGAGGCTGGTGAGCGGCACTTGCGTGCCGTTGGCGGCGTAGAGGCGGCGCTGCTCCAGGTTGAAGGTGCAGCGTCCCACCCGCACCTCGTGGCCCATGGTGGCGGGAGGTGCCTCCGCGCGCTCCGCCCGGCGCAGGACGGCGCGCACCCGGGCGAGCAGTTCACGCATGTCGAAGGGCTTGGCGACATAGTCGTCCGCGCCGATCTCCAACCCGATGACGCGGTCGACGGGATCGCTGTTGCCCGTGAGCATGACAATGCCGACCGGCCCCTGCCCGCGAAGGTAGCGGGCGAGCGACAGCCCGTCTTCGCCCGGCATGTTGATGTCCAGCACGACGAGGTCGACTGTTCGCTCCGCCAGGATCGCGCGGAGCTGCGCGCCGCCGTCGGCCTGGCTCACGTCATAGCCGTGCTTGAGGAGATAGCGGGCAACGACGGTGCGGAGGTCCTCCTCATCGTCTACCACCACGACGTGCGCGTTGCTCATCGTGCCTGCCCCTCCGTCGTTTCGCTAAGCAGCTGCTTCACGGAGGCCCGGGTGAACGGCTTCTCGATAAAGGGTCGGCCCGCGCGGGTGAGGAAGCGGACCGCTTCTGCCCCCAGCGTGTCACCGGTGACGAAGGCCATGCGGTCAGCGAGATGAGGCCGCTCGCGTCGTACCCAGTCGTGGAGGGCCGGCCCGTCCAGGTCGGGCATGCGGAGGTCCGACAGGATGAGGTCGAACTCGCGCTCGCCCAGCAGCGCCTGCGCTTCGCGGCCGGAGGTTGCGGTCGTCACTTCATAGCCTTCCATGATCAGAAACCGGGCGAGCGCTTCGGTCAGGTCGGGCTCGTCGTCGATGACGAGGGCGCTGGCGCTCTCCTTCGCGAGCAGCTTCGCCTCAGCGCCAACCTCAGGGCGCCCTACGGTCGCCCCCTCATGGGCTGGCAGCGTCAGACGGAAGGTCGTGCTGCCGGGCGAGCCGTCGAGCAGTTCCAGCCTGCCGCCATGCGCCTCGGCGACGCCGAGGCAGAAGGACAGGCCGAGCCCCGTGCCCACGCCCTGAGGCTTGGTGGTGTAGAATGGCTCGAAGATGCGGCGCTGGACGTCGCGCGGAATGCCGGGACCGGTATCGGTGATCTCGAGCTGCACTCCGCACCGCGGGTCCCGGCGGGTGCGGAGCATAAGCTTGCGCGGACCAGCCGTTTCCAGCAGCGCCTGCTGGGCATTGACGACCAGGTTGGCGAGCAGCTGATGCAGCTGATCCTCGTCGGCCAACAGCCGTGGCAGGTCGTCGGCGAGGTCCGTCTCGACCAGAACCCCAGCTGTCCGAAGGCCATAGTCCGAAAGGTCGAGCGCCGCCTTCGCCACGGCGTTGATGTCGACCTCGCCGCGCTCGGGCGGCTTGCGCCGCGCCATGGCGAGGAAGGTCTGGACAATCTTGGCGCAACGTTCGGCGGCGCGGCGGATCGTGCGCGCGTCCTCGGCCTGGGCGCTGCCCTCGGCCTCCTCCTCGATCAGCGCGGCATGCGCCACGACGACGGCGAGCGGGTTGTTCAGCTCATGAGCGACCCCCGCGAGCAGGCTGCCGAGCGCTGTCAGCTTTTCCGACTGGTGCAGCGCCTCGCGAGAGCGAACGAGTTCCGCTTCCGCCCGCAGCCGCTCCGTCGTGTCGATGGCAAAGCCGCCGATCCGCGGAGCCCGGCCCTCCAGCAGGACCGGGAAGCGGAACAGCTGCGCCGAGCTGTGATCCTCCCGCTCGGGGAAATACTGGTCCCGCACCTGCGCCTTGCCCCCGGCGAAGGCGCGCGATTCTTCCTCCTCGATGCGCGCCGCCTCTTCGTCGCCGAGAATCTCGCGCGCCGTCTTGCCGAGGGTCTCTTCCGCCGGCACGCCAAGCACCTTGGCCATCTCTCCATTGACCAGCGTGTACCGCCCTTCGGGATCCTTCAAGTAAGCGCCAATAGGCGCATTCTCCATGAACGCGGCCAGCAGCGCTTGGCTTTCGCGGAGCTGCTCCTCGACCTCCCGCCGCTCCGTCACGTCGAGCGCGATGCCAGTCGCGCGGACCGGGGTGCCGCTTGCGTCCGACGCCACCGTGCCGCGGAGCACTACCCAGCGAACCTCACCGTCGGGCCGAACAATCCGATACTCGATCGAGAAAGGACGACCGGCAAGCACTGCCTCGTCTACCTCAAAACGGTAGCGTTCGACGTCATCCGGGTGAACGAGCCCGAAGCGCAGGTCGGCCGGGATCACGTCGCAGTGAGGCACACCGTAGATGGCGCAGGTGCGCGGCGACCACCAGCCTTCCATGGTGATCACGTCATAGTCCCAGGTCCCAACCTCCGCGCCCTCGACGGCGATGCGGAGCCGCTCCTCGCTCTTGCGCAACTCTTCCTCGGCCCTGGCCCGTTCGAGGATCGCCCAGGTGCGTTCGGCGACCTCTTCGATGAGGCGCGCGTCGGCATCCGTCCACGCCCTTGGACCCGCGTGATGGACCGAGAGCAGCGCCACCAGACGCTCCTGCTTGATGAGCGGCACCGTCACGGCGGCGCGAATGCCCATGGCGTCGAAGGCGGGGCGGTTGGCTTCGTCGAGGAGGGGGCTGCTGTCGGTGTCGTCGATGCGCACCGTCTCGCCCCCGGCCAGCGCGGCGATATTGTGCTCACCAAAGCTTGCCAGCGGATAGCGGCCCACGATCGAGCCCAATTGTTCGCTGGTCCAGTCGACGTCAACGCTGAGACTGCCCGCCGCCATGTCCGTCTCGGCATAGCCGACCCGATCGGTCGCCAGGTGTCGGCCAAGCATCTCCACCGCATCCCTGAGCACGGCCGCCGCATCCGTGTGGCGGCGGAGGCGGTCGCCGAGCGCCAGCAGGAAGGACTGCCGCTCCTGCGTCGCCCGCAGCGCCGCCTCGGCCCGGGCCCGCTCGAGCGCCTCCCAGGTGCGGTCCGCCACCTCCTCGATGGTGCGCAGCTCGCTTGCCGACCAGGCGCGCGGCCGGGAGGACTGTACCGACAGAAGGGCCGTGAAGCGGCCACCCTTGACGAGCGGCACGGCGACGAGCGCACCGACGCCCCACTGGCTGAACGCCACCTTGTGCTCGGGAGCGATGCGGTCGTCGGCCGGGAGGTCCTCTATGACGAACGTACGGCCTTCGCGGTTCTCGGCGACGATTGACGGCCCGAAGGAGTCGAGCGGGAAGGTGCCGGCGTTCGAGGAAACCCCGTCGGACCAGTCCGCCATGAGAGTCAGCTGCTCGCCCGTCCGGTCGATCTCGCCATAGCCAACCCGCAGCGCGCCGAGATGCTCGCCGAGCGCCCGATTGGCTTCGCGGAGCAGGGCCTCGGGGTCGGCCTCGCGGCGAAGCCGATCGCTCAGCAGCGCAAGGAAGTCGTGCCGGGTAGCGGCGGGTACGTCGCCGCATTCGTTCGTTCTGCTCATGCTCCCCGGCCAATGAACGGGTGAAGGCCGATGGGCGGTGTTGTCTTAGACGACCGCCCAGCCAGTCTCCACAGGTGGCGGGCCGTTGTCGCAACTGTTGCAAGGTTCGGCAAGCGGCGACAAACCTGTGGCGGCGCGTCCCATTACGTCGGCGGCATGGCACCTCGATCAAATGAGCCGGACGACCCATTGGCTAAGAGCTTCGCCGGGCTGATCGACCGCTTCTGGGCGGGCGAACCGCCGGAGCTGTCCGGCCGTGCCACGGGCTTCCTGGTCCAGCAGCTTAAGCTTGAACCCGGGGCCCGGCTGCTCTGCTCTCCCCGCGCCATTGTTTCCTACGCCTGTGCCCTGGCAAGCCGCGGCTGCCTAGTCTTCGGCTTCCCGCCACGGCCGAGCGGCCGCCGTTTCCACGCAAGTCTCTGGTGCGGCACGGAGATCGGATCGGACGACGAGGCCGTCCTAGGGCGGCGGCTCGCCGGTATTGCCACTTATGTCCTCGGCGGGGGCCGGCTCCTCATCGACCTCGGCCAGGAGGCGAATGCCGCGTCGTCGAGCGCCAGCATCAGAACGCTACTGGCGGCCGGCGGGTGGGAGGCGCCGGTCGAGGCGCTCGCACAAGACGGCCAACTGTTCTTGAGCGCCACGCGGTGCGGAGGCTGAGCAGTCCCATGCCGCGAAACCACAAGCCGGAGCCGCGCTTCGCACCACGATCATCAAAGGAGAGCTCAATGTCCGGAAAACGTCTATTCGGGTTGGCAGTCTGCCTGTCCGTGGCAGCAGCCTCCACCCCCGCCGCAGCGCAGGTCCAGGCCAGTCTCGCCGGCCAATGGGTCCAGTCCAGCTCGAGCAAGGAGCTCGTTCTCAAGCCCAAGATCAAGCTGACGCCCTACGCCGCGCCGGGCTATGGAACCAATCTCGGCGGATCGGTCGGCTATGGTTCGGCCACCACCACAGTGGTGGCGACCGAGGCGACACCGCTCCATGTCGAGCGCAACATGGCGCTCACCATCGCGCCTGACGGCAAGTTCACCTGGGTCGTCAACAAGCGCGAGACCGAGACCGCATCGTGCGTTCGCACCGTGAAGCAGGAGCGCCACGGCATGGCCAAGGCGTCCGGCTCCGAGCTCGTCCTGACCGTCAGCGGTGGGCGCGAGACCTCTTCCAGGAGCTGCGGCGGCGGGGGAACCAGCGCCATGCCGGGAACAACCCTGCGCTTCCGCATGCAGCTCGCCGGCGGCGAGCTCCTCCTCACCTCAGGTCCCGACCGCTGGCGCTTCCGGCGCCGCTGACCAGCTCCAGACGAAAAGGAAAGTCGCGATGAAGCACATTCTCGGCACGACAGCACTGGCCACCCTCGCCCTCACGGCCGCCACCTCGCACGCCCAGCAGAAGCCGCCATCCGCAAAGTCGGCAAGCTACTGGATGTCGGCGGAAACGACGTCGGGCATGGCGGTCCAGGACGGCTCGGGCCTGTCTCACGGCCTGATGCTCCAGCTCGGCTCCTCAAGCCGCGCTGCGGGCCAGCCCTCGGCCGAGCATCTGCCGCCCGCAGCCCTGAAGGCCGGTGCCAGCCTGCCGCTGACGACGCCGAGACCCGCTGCCTCCGGTAATCGCACTGGGGCTGGCCCGACTGGGCAGATGGGGCAGGGGAAGGGCAAGATGCTCCTCTACTGGGGCTGCGGCGAGCAGGCCCGGGCCGGCCAGCCGCTGATCGTGGACATGGCCTCGCTTGGGTCGGGCAAGGCCTCGCCCCTGACGGCGATGCTGAAGATCAGCGGCATGACTCCGCCCTCCGCCTCCAGGCATGCAACCTATGGCGAGTGGCCGAACGAGCGCGGGCGCACGACTGTCCCCACTTCCGGCTCGCTGGTCGGCGACCATGTGGTGCGTGGCAACTATTCGCCCGAGATGCGGTTCGCCCTGACGCCCGCCAACGACTTCCTCGCACCCCTGTCGCCGCGAAGCACGAAGCTCTCCTCCGGTGCCGTCAAGCTCACTTGGCCGGCGGTCGCCAATGCCAAGGCCTATGTCGCGAACGTGACCGGCGCGGCGGCCGACGGATCGATCGTGATGTGGACCTCGAGCGACGTGAAGGCGATCGGCGCGGCCTTGTCCGACTATCTGGCGCCGGCCGAAATCGCCCGCCTTCTCCAGCAGAAGGCGCTGATGGGCCCGCAGGCGACCGAGTGCACCGTTCCCGCCGAGGTCGCCAGGGCGGCACCGGCTTCCATGCTGCAGATGGTCGCCCATGGCCCCGAGGCGAACTTCTCGTCGCCGCCGCGCGCGCCCGAGCAGTGGGCGGCCAAGATGCGGTCCAAGTCGACCCACATGGCGATCCTGGGGATGAACTCGCCCGTCGCCGCGCGCGCCGCAGGCAGTCCGAACCCGGCAGCTCCCACGACCGCTCCCGGCCCGCAGCAGCCGAGCCTGAAGCGCGGGCTGCTGAAGGGCCTGGGGGGTCTGCTGGGCAGCAAGCTTCAGTAGGCCCGCGACCCGGAGCCAAACTCTTTCCACAAGTGATGGAGCGAGCGTTGACCGACACGTCAGGACATATCCAGCCCACCGACCCCCTCGCAGCACAAACCGGCGCGGACAACGCTAGGCGCAGAAGGCCGATCTTCCATGCACTTGGATTTGCCGTACTGCTCGGGAGCCTTGGTCTTGCCAGTGTTGCGACCGCCAGGAGCGAGGTGGTTCCGTACATTCGCTTCGAGAAGGGTGCAAAGTCCGGCGTCTTGGCAGACGCCATCGTGCGTGGAGAAAGTCGCACCTACGAATTCAGCGCCCGGAGGGGCCAACAAGGCAGAATCGTCATCTCCGCAGCGGAGGACAACGCAGTCTTCCAGTTGCTCTCACCTGCTGAGCCGGTTCCGAATGCCCCGGAAATCATGATCGCGGGCCCGGAGGCCCGCATCTGGTCGGGCCCCCTTCCTCGTACCGGCACCTACCGCGTGATCGTGTCCGGCACGCGCGGTAACGCGACCTATCGTCTCCAACTTACCGTCAGCTGATCGGAGGCGTCTGGTGCCGTCCGCGGCCTACCGAACGAGGTCTGCGTTCGCACTGATGCCCCGAAAAGCCGCCGTTCGGCTCTCGGCCCAGGACTGGTCGCTAGCCCTTTGGGGCGACGTCCATGCGGGTTTGGCGGGGGCTCGATGGTAGGCCTGATCGGTTTTCGATGCTGATCCAGCCGTCCGAACAGCCAATGATTTAGCCTTTTCGGGACTCAGAACGTTCAAGTCTCTTTTGAAGCGAATCGTAGATCGTCAGCGAGAAGGGGTCATGGTTTGAATACCGTCACCGGCGCGCCAGTGCGCCATGGATATGGCCTCCTTCCAGCCATCCAGCAGCACTGTGAAAGCTACTCATCTCAACAACACCATGACGACGAAGGCGCCCGCCCCCGCGCTGAGGAAACATCCTCCCCAAACAATGTACAGCAGCTGCGGACCGATCCCGGTAGCTGGGTTGGTGCCTCGTTCCTGGCGGCCAAAGATGTCGCGCAAGGTTGTGGAGCCAGCGAGCTTACGAAGCTCGCGGATATCTCGTTCGGTGCGGGCAAGAATCCCGTTCCACTGAGACAGGTTTAATTCGAGAACTCGGTAGGTTTCGTTGATTTGTGCGACACTGCGCCGATGCTCGTCGATCGTTTCCCCGAAAGATGTGAGCGTGCGAAAGGGACTACCCTTGCTCTCGATCAACACGAGATAAAGCATGCGCACCAAGAGCGATGCGAGGATTAGGAGTGGACTATCGCTACCGACCTTTCGGTCCACACCTTGAAGCAATGACGCTTCGATCGATGTAATCTTCCGGCCGAACAGATCGAACCACAAGCTTTGAAGTCGGCCGCTCATCGATCAGCCTCCCATAGAGCGGTGCCGAAGGCTTCGATGTTGGCCCGGGTCGTGTTCACGGTCCACAGCCCGTCGTCCTGCTTGAGCGCGTCGGCAAGCGACAGCCGACCCCTCATCATTCGCGAAACGATGCTGTCGTCTATCCATGGCAGCCTCAGGAGACCATCGGGATCCTTCTCCCAGGACTGGCTCGCCTGACGGCAGAAATGCACATGCATGCCATTGTTGTAGGCATGGGTGGCGTACTGGGGATACGGGTCGTGTTGGCTCGCAATGTAGAAAATCATCACACTGGATGGGCTGACCTGCCACTTCAACCTAATGGCGATGTGCAGCGTTCGTTGATAGAGCGCAGGTTCGAATGCGAGGATTGCTGGCTGGCTTGCATGGCGTAGACGCGCGTTAAGCGCGCGATCCACACGGTTCGGATCGCTCGACGGAAAGTGGAGGTAGTCCTCCTTGCTGCGCTCTGACAAGGCCGGACATGGCGCTCCTCCGATCTCTATGGTCAGCAGCCGCAGCTTGGTTAGATACTCGAGAGTTAGCCCTAAAATACTGCCGCCGACGCCTCCCCGGCGCTGTACTATCAGAATCGTCGGCGCGACGCTTGCGCCGGAGTTGCTCAGTATATCTAGCTGAGTCACCCGATCGTCCAGGCGTCGGTTCATCTCCTCGCGCAGGGCAAGCGCATTTGCATCTTGGATAGTGACCTCGTTACTCATTCCAGTCTTCCACTTCGCTGTCGAATTCAGGGAGGTAGCGCACCGCTCGCGGCAATCTTTCCGCAGGCTCTTCTCTCCAAGATCCCTCGATTTTCGCGTCATTGGGCATGGCTGCAGGCCCCGGATTGCTAGTCATCGGCTCCCCCGAAAGACTGCCGGACATTAGGGAAGTCGCGTCGGGATTGGGGAGGCGAGCAAAGGCCCCGTTGATCGGGAGCTCAGCGATCTCTGGTGCAGGCCACCATTCGTCAGTCTGCCGACCATCAGCATGAGTCGGCTCTTGCGGCTGCCAATCGGCGTCCACATGTGACGCTTCGGCTGGCGCTGCGACGGGAGTAACTGGCGGCTTTTCGCTTGGGTCGGCGACCGAGAACAAATCTCTCGGCAACCACTCATTTGGTACCGCTAGCTCAGGCGCCGGTATGGTTTCGAAGGCCTGCTCGTCCTCGCCAGACTTTGGCAGAACATCTCGGGGACCAGGTCCGTCACCCACGCTATCGCCTGCTAAGGGGACATCGGGACATGCTTCGAGGGTGTCGTCTTCATCGCCGGTCTCGACGGGTAGCACGCAATACGGCACATGGCCGTAGATTCGCCGCCAACTCCTTTCGTCCCAGAGTTCGCCGTCGAAATCTTCGAAAGAAGCATCGAGTTCGTTGATCACCGTTAGCCCGCGAACCTTAAATTTTATGTGGTAGGAGCATGCCAATCCGACAGAGAATTCGAAGTCGTCCAGCGCATCGATGGCCGGGCATGCGGGGTCGGAGACTTGAGTAGCGGAAACGGTAGACACGCCCGTTTCCTCGCCCGCGAGGTCCGCATTGCATGCACCGTGGTCACTCGGCACGAAGCCAATCGAGGAGTAGTAGCTCTCCTTTGTAATTGGCTTTTGCGCGATGAAATGAAACTGCGGGTCTTCGTCGGTGACCGCGAATCCCATGTCGTTGAACTTGAACGGCTTGCCTGACTCGCAGGCGATCTTGGTGGAACGCGCAATTGCTGCCGCACGCTCATTGATTTCACGGACATTGGCGCTTTCCGCGAACCGAATCTTGGCGAAGCTGTGCTGGAATGCAGCCGACGCCAAGCCGAAGAATGCCTCCTCGCTCGTCGCCACGGCGGACAATCTGGTGGCGAGCTCGGCGAGCTTTTCGGTCAGCTCGGGCACCCAATCCTCAGGTGCGCATCCTGCTGGATCGACCTCATCGATGACCCACTTTATCTGAGCCACGGCGAAGTCTTGCAGTAGCTCCCTGATGCTCCGGTCGCTGTTGCAATCCTTGAGAAAACGAATGACCGCCTCGGCCCTGTCGGCCTGCTCATCCGTCATGCCGCAGATCGCCTGGACGGTCCGAACCTCATGGCTACGCATGACCGTATCGGCGTTCGTGACTGCATCTTCTTCGAAGCGCGTGAGGCAATCCGCACGTTCCGCAAGGCGAGCACAAGCCATCACAAGATCAGGACTTACTGGTCCCGGCAGGGCCGCCCTCGAACCGAAGAGGCGCGTGATTTCTTGGTCTTCCGCTGCCTGTCCCAAAGCCATGGCGGAGAGGATTGCGTCCGCCTCGGCAGGGTCCATATCGGGGTTCGCCTGCTCGATGATGCCGGCCCGCCACAGGCTCCTCGCCGGGTTCCGCGGGTCATTTAGCGAAGGGTCTCGTGCACCCCAGCCCACTAGCATTGCACAGGTTGAAAGGAGCCATTGAGGTGCCCGGGCGAACGAGGAGCGGCTGACTCCATGCGCCGTGAGGTGGGGGTACAGAGGGCGCAAATAGCGAAGGTTGTACTCCCCCTTGGTGTGACCTTCTCGGGATGGTGGAACGAGATCGAGCCTCTCCCGGCGATCTTTGAAATTGTCGAGTTTGTACTGCGCCTGCGTCGCGACAATCTTGAGGGTGAGGGCCTGCGCCATCGCTTTTTCGGCCTTCTCCCGGGCCTCGCAGGCGGTCTTCTCAAGACGTGCAACAGTCCTGTTCGGATGCGTCGAGGTGAGGCCCGGATTGCTCAGACGGCGATGGGCGGTCTTCGCCTTTTGGCTCGGCTTCCCGTCGGCACCGAGGTCGTCAAGATCCCGTCGAGCTTGGGCGACCTGCTCATCGATAGCATTCAGGTCGGGGTAGCTCGCGAGAGCTAGCCGTTCGGCCTCTCGAAGTGCTCTGGTGAATGGATCATCCTTTGTCATTCCCCGGTTATAGGATGTAATTAAGCTTCCTCCCAAGCACTCCGAAAGTTTTTTTAATAGATACAAAAAAGGTGTAACCTTTCCTCTGCCCATCAGAGTCGATTATCTTCCCTTGCTCACAGTCTTTGAAAACCTATCGTCATGGTGAACCGATAAGCTGATAATCGTTCACTTGGTGCTTTCCGAGCATTTCGAGCTCATCAGAGCGAACGTCTTTCTCTCCTTGTGAGAATCTTGGGCGTGAGGGAGGGGTAAACTACTCTTGGCTTCGTCCCTCGCCTCTCAGGCGAGCATCTTCGACCCTACTGCAGCGCAGTAGGGATACATCGACACAAGTCCGCCCTGCTGCGGAGACGATGGGCGGCCTCCGCCTTCTCGTTCGGCTTGCCGTCTTCGCCTTGGCCGCCAAGATCCCATTGGGCTTGAGCGATCTGCTCGTCGATCGCACTCAGCCCGGAATAGAGCGCGAGCGCGAGCCTTTGGCTTCTCGCAATACGATGGTGAATGGATCATTCTTACTAATTCACCGGTTACAGGATGTAATTAAGCCTGCCCCCTGGCGCATCGCGAATTTTTTTTGAGCCGTTGCAGGAAAAGTGCAACGTCGCTTCCGCCGTTGCAAACAAAGTATTCTGCCTTTCGCGATGCTCCAGGCATAGTCCATCACGATGAACCGATAACCCTATTATCGTTCACTTTGGGCTTTCAGGCCATCCTGCGATCCGCGGGCACGAAATCCTTAAATCATCCCCCAGGGAACAGCGTCCACGCTTTCAGTTCATACTCGAGAATTGAGGCGCAATACCTCAAAAAGAGGTGCACCTACGGTTCACCCCTGTTTGATGCGCCTTTCCGCCCGTTTCGGGCTCCAAGGGTTTTGTTCGCTGCACTCACACGTCGGCTCTTTGGCCTCCTTGTAATGCGGCCGTTCACGGCCTGGGGGCGGTGTCGCCGACACCTTGGGTTGCACCTTCGCTGGCAGCTGCGGGCAGGCAGGCTTTAGCACTGAGGACAATGAGGCCGGGTGAAACCGGCCAGAGAATGGAAAAGGGGTGCGAGAGCGCCTCGCCTCGCCGGTTTCGCCAACATGGAGAAACCGATCATGCATACCGAACATCTGTCCCCGCGCAGCGAGCGGATAGCCCGCTGCCTCGAACACGATCCGGGCTACCGGGTCCTGCGCGCCGTGCCCGCGCCCTTCGCCGACATGCCTGCTGGCGGGGCGCCGCCAGAGGGGCGCTGTGTCGCCATCGTCGACCTCGAGACCTCGGGTCTCAATCCCGACGAGGACACGATCATCGAGCTCGCGCTGATGCTCGCCTTCGTCAGCGAGGATGGCGAAGTGCTCGGCCACTTCGGCCCGCTCAGCTGGACCGAGGATCCAGGCGTGCCGCTCTCGCCCGAGATCACCGCCCTCACCGGCCTGACGGCGCAGGACCTCGCGGGCACCAGCATCCCCGACGCCAATGTGCTCGGGCTGCTGTCGCGGGCAGACTTGCTGCTCGCGCACAACTCGTCCTTCGAGATCGCATGGCTCGAGCGCCGCTATCCGGAGCTCAGGGGCAAGCCCTGGGCCTGCAGCATGCGCGAGATCCCGTGGCTCGACCTGGGGCTCGACGGACGCGCGCAAGGCCACCTGCTGGCACAGCATGGCTGGACCTCGCCGGCGCATCGCGCCGGGCCCGATGTCTGGGCCCTGTGGGTGCTTCTCCAGGAAGCTCGCGGCAGCTCTTGCGACGGTCCGCGGGTGACCCACCTCCAGCGGCTCATCGAGGCTGCCGATCGCCCGACCACGATGGTCGAGGCGCGCGGTGCGCCGTTCGCCAGGAAGGACCTCCTGAAGGGGCGCGGCTATCGCTGGAATCCCGATCAGCGGGTCTGGGCGCGCGAGCTCGATCCCGAGCTGGTCGAGCACGAGGAAGCCTGGTTCTACCGCAGCGGTCTTCCTACTCCCTTCCTGCGGTCCGTAACCGCGGCTGAGCGGCATCGCTGAGCGCGGCTCCAGCACCTCACTATCCCACCCAATCATCGCACGCATGGCGGCTCGCTTCAGGGCCTGCCTCGGCGTGCCTGTCGACAAGGATACCGATACCATGACCATTACCCCCGACAGCGTCGCATCGACCGGCGCACTTGGCCTCGATCTCGAACGCGAGGCGCGGCTGTTTGCAGCCCGCCACGGCGAGATCGCGGTCGCACCCTCCCGCAGCTGGCTCGTCGCCGACCTCGAGTATGCCTATGATCGGCCAGCGCACGAGTGCTATCTGACCGCCGAGGGCAAGGGTGCCGAGACGAGCATCCGCTGGCCGTTCCACCGCGTTGCCGCGGTCAGCTGGATGGTCCTCCGCTTTGCGCCCGGCGAGCGCGTTCCGATAGTGGAGGGCCCGATCGTTCACGCCGCCGATGCAACGGACGAGCGAGAGATGGTCGCGGCGCTGTTCGCAGCGCTCGATGCCGAGCCGGAGGCGGTGCTGACCACCTGGGGCGGAGAGGCAAAGGACCTCGCCATCCTGCGCCGCTGTGCGGCAACCCACGGCCTGGTTCTGCCACTCCAGCTGCGCGAGGGCTCGCCGCATGCCCGCGAGCGTCTCGACCTGTGTCGGGCAAGCTGCGTCCAGGCGAGCCCGGTGCATCTGCCCGAGATGGCTGCAGCGGTGAGCGTGCCATCCAAGCCCAGCCCCTCCACCGAGATCGGTCAGCTGGTCGAACGCGGAGCCTGGCGCGAGGTGCGCGAACAGGTCGCAGCCGATGTGCTGACCACCGCGGTCCTGGCCGTGCGGCACCTGCGCGCCCACGGCCAGATCGAGTGCGATGCCGCCGACACCATGATGGCGATGGCCGCTGCGGCCCGCAAGGCATTGCCGGCGAGCGCTTTCGTCACCCGAACCTTCGCGCCTTGGGCGCGCGGCCAGAAAGCCGCAAGCGGACTCAGGGGCGTGATCTTCCGCGCTGATCCCGAGCCGGTCCGGCCGCCAGTTCGTGTGCTGGCATCGGCGGGAGGACGACGATGATCTGACCCGCCCCGATGGCGCCGCGCGCGAGGCGTCCATCGCTAACCCATCGCGCATCACGACCGCCCGGTTCGCCGGGCTCCCCAGCAGCCGCCGGTCCGCGAGAGGACCGGCGGCTTTTTTTCATGCCCAAGGGAATTGAACCATTGCCCAGAAAGAAGACCACCCCCGCCCGCTCCGTGGCGCCGGCCAAGCCGTCCCTGCCCGAGCGCTTTGCAATCGGCCAGACCGAGGTCAGGCCGCTCCAGCTGCTCCGGGTCCGCGATCGGCACCCCCGGCGGCCGCGGTCCGTGGCAGGACGAGCCCGACAAGCTCGCCTGGCGCGATGCCGCGACCGGGCTCGACTGCATCATCCTGCGTCAGGCCTCAGGCGCGCTGGGCGGCTATGTCGGCATCGATCCGGGTCACCCGCTCCACGGCTTCCATCATGACGCCGTGCCACCTTCGCTCGGGATCAGCCCTCATCGCGGCCTCGACTATTCTGCCCTGTGCTCCTCGAACGACCCCGAGGAGATGCAGGTATGCCATGTCGTGGCAAGGCTCGTGGGCGGCCGGACACACATGCTCGAGCCCGGGCAGATCGGTGACGTCCACCACGACAAGTGGTGGTTCGGCTTCTCCTGCGACAAGCCCGGCGATCTGGTTCCGGATGGCCCCGTGCCCGATCGCCACCGCGAGGAAGGCGAGGTCTATCGCGCGATGGACTATCTCTACCACGAGACCGTCGGGCTCGCGCACAGCCTGGCGGCGCTCGATCGGCCGGCGGCGCAGATCACCTCCACCCCGCAGCTCGGCGCTCCCGCGCCGCGCCTCGGCAAATCGTGAGGGAGGCGGCGATGAAAGATGAACCCATCCCCTACCAGATGCTCCGCAACCCGAACCTGCCCTGGGGCTACTGGCTTCTCGCGGAGGAGGGCCAGCCAGGCGTGGTTGATGAGGCCGGTCACAGGTGGAAGTCGATCCGCAGATGCCTGTGGGTCTCCCGCCTCGGCATGTCGCCGGGCTCATGGCATGAGTTCGAGAACCAGTGCGAGTTTCTGCTCGCGGTGTTGGCAGCTGTGGCCCGGCGCGTCGTCCATATCGAGGACGCGGTGCTCGACCTGTTCACCGGCCACTGGGAGCGCACCGTCCATTACTCGATGTGGCTCGTCGGGCACCGCCTGATCGAAGGGGATCTCACCGGCAGCCTCACGCCCGAGGGCCAGGCGGTGCTGGTGATGCTCGCAAGCACGCGGGCTGCAGGCTCGGCGCCGCTCCCGATCGGTCTCCCGACGCTGGCGCCGCGTCGCGGTCTCGACCGCGGCGAGACCCGCGCCGAACGTGCCAAGGTGCTCGCGGCCAACGAGGTCTTCGCGGCCAAGCTACCCGATCGGTTCTGCTGCGAGGACATCGCCGGCAAGCCGGGGATCAAGCTGGTCGTGCTGCCCGAAGGCGCGAACATCCCGATGGCGCGGGTGCTGTGGGCGATGAGCTTCGTCGATGACCATGCACGCGACCGGTTCTACTTCTGGCTCGTCCACCGGCTCGATCGCTGGCTCGATTGGGCCAAGATCGCCCGGCGGCATGGCGCGCAGGCGCTGAGCGAGCACCTGCTCCAGCTCGCCCATGCCGACAGGCCTGCGCACGAGACCGGGTAGCGCATCTCCCCCACCCCTTCTCGGCAACCTCAGGGCGGGCGCCGGCGGCGCCCGCCCGATCATCAGTGGATACCCAAGCCATGTTCCATCTCTACCAGCGCGACATCCCCGAGCGGCTGATCGCGCTTTCCATCCTCCCCCCGCCCAGAGCGTGGGAGAGCCCCCGCCCGTTCGGGTTCGGTGCGTTCGTCGTCACCCGGCAGCGCCGCGGCGAGGCGGCGTTCTCGCTCTACGGACGCGGGTTCGGCGCAAAGCACCGCCCCGAACCCATGCGCGAGCAGCTGGCGCGGCTGTTCACGCCCGATACGACGGCGCTGATCTACACACCCGTTCCCGAGATCCCCATCGCCCCCTGGGACATCCTGCGTGGGCGTAGCGCTGCCGTGCTGGACTGGGTGCCGCGCTCGGGGCTGCGCAGTAACGCATTCGCCGCTGTGCCCCATCACGTGCTGCTCAATGCCGCCAACATCATCGGGGTCACCATCGCTACCCCGGCGACGACGCCGCTAAGCCGGCTATGCCGGGTCGGGGGCGAGGCGCAGGCCGCCTGGGCGTTCTGGTTGCACCGGCGCTGCCCGCCGCGGCTACGGCGCGACCTGCTGGCGAGTTTCGAAGCCTGGCGGGAGATCAACCGGGCTCGGCGATAGCACAGGGTCGGGATATCTAGGGCACCTGCGGGTGCCCCCTTTTTTTTGCATCCACACTCGCTCGCGGAATGATGGCGCCGCTGCGCTGCACTGTCAGTCAGCGCCCAGGAAACCAACGTTTGCGCGGCGCATGGTCGCGAATCCCAAATTTTCTGCCGGGGAGAGGCTCACTCCGTGAGCGATCGCTTGCCCAGACTGAAGTCATATCCGCCTATCTCCGCCAGTACTTCAAGCGCTGGGTGGGTGAAGCCCACCTTCGTATCGTAGTCGAACTCCCTTACACCGTCGAAAAAGCGTATTTCCACGTGTCCGCCGCGCTCGAATTGGCCTCTTTCGATCCGTGATAGCTGGGACGAGGAGATGCCTGTCAGCGCTTCAGCGTCGCGCAAGGTCAGTCCCTCGCTCTTTCGACCAGCACGAAGAGCATTGCCAACATCCGCACAGACCTCGGGATACTCAGGAATTTGCTTGCGCTGGCCCGTCCCGCGGTACGCGATATGGTGCCATTCAATGTTCAAGGCGCCCATTATCGCTTCGAGTGTGCTGTAGGTTGGGAACCGAACGCCTGATTCAACGCGTGATAGCGTTTCTCGTGAGATACCAATCTCGTCGGCAAACTCCTGCATGGTCATTTTGCCATAGTCGTCAGAGGCTAGTCTGATCTCGCGCAGCCGCTTCCCGATATCGTCGGACAACCGGGCAAAGCCCTCTGGCAAACGCATGCGATAATCTTTTTTCAAAGATATTTTTCCGGCGATGTGACGTTGTTGCATAAAGCGCCGGGCGCCATCCTACAAGCTGAGGATGAACCAGCTATCTCTCTTCCCGCACGACGGGATTTCACCCCTTCTACTCCCGCGGTCCATCCGCACGGTGATACAACCTCTCGTGGGGGCAACCCGATCCAACGACCCGGACGGGCAGGCAAGTTCGGCTCGCAACCGCGATCAGTTCTACACCCGCCCAGACATAGCGGTGGAGCTTTTCGAGTGGCTTCTAGACGAGCCTCATGTCCAGGCGCTCTTGGCGACCGGTGGCGCGAGTTTCCTGGAGCCAAGTGCCGGCACCGGGTCCTTCCTGAGGCTCCTGCCGCCGAACACTTTGGCATACGATATCGAGCCTAAGGCACCAGGTATTATCGAGGCCGACTTTCTGACAACGATTTTGCCGCGCGGCGCCAATTTTATCGTAATCGGCAATCCACCATTCGGGAAGAACGCGAGCATGGCCGTAAGGTTCTTCAATCATGCGGCGCTAGTCGCGTACGTGATCGCGTTCATCGTGCCGCGCACATTCCAGAAGCTGTCCATTCAGAACCGGCTCGACAACGCATTTCACCTTTGCGCTGAAAGGGAAGTTGGAAGAGATGCCTTCATCCATGATGGGGCACCCAAAGATGTGCCGACAGTATTTCAGATATGGGTCAGACAGCCTTGGTCACGGCCCAGGATATCGCTGCCGCTAAACCATTCAGATTTCGAGTTCACGACTGCGGAACGGGCCGACTTTGCCTTTCAACGTGTGGGAGCGAAAGCAGGCTTGGTGCATCGCAATTTCGCCCGCAGTCAAAGCTCGAACTTCTTCATCAATCCCTTGGTCGATGGCGTAGAAGCCACCATGAAGAGACTCGATTTCAGGAAAGTGGCACGACGGACAGCTGGAAACCCCAGCATTTCTAAAGCCGAGCTCGTTCAGCTTTACGGTGCGGCCCTTTGAGGAGACTCACGGAGGAGCACCCGATATGAATAAGTGGCGGCCTAGTGACGGTATCAGCTCTAAGTTCGAGAGGTGCTGATGGCACAGTCGATTTGCTGGCGCTTCGCGCCATGGAAGTGCTTGGCCCGGCCGAGTCTGCGCTACGCAAGCGGGCGTGCCTGACTGCGATCCCCCGTTAGCGCCAGAGAAAGTTAGCAGCCCTGAGCCTTTCGCGCATGTAAAGCCAGGTTCGATGGTCGGGGTTGTTCGCATAATGCCAGTTACCATTCTGGTCGGCTGGAATTGGGCCGACAGCTGACTGTCCGCTTAACTGTCGTCGACCATTGAAAGCAGACGATCCTGATTTGTCCCTCCGGTGACGCTTTTGCTTACGATCTGAAACGCATTCGCTCAGCCCCCTCGCATCACCGGCTTCAACCTCAACGGCCAATTCTCTGCTTACTGAAACGCATTCGCTCAGCCCCCTCGCATCACCGGCTTCAACCTCAACGGCCAATTCTCTGCTTACAAGTTTGGCGAGGTTTGCACCGCCTGGCGTTGAACATGTGATCGACTACGCTGAGCCGATTTAACTAGGCCGCCCCAAGGCCGCATGCTAATTCTTTCCGCGAAGCAGCGCTGGCAGAGGGGCGCGCTGCGAGGGGGTCGAGTGTCGTGAGTATTCTGGAAGCCTACAACATGCCGTTCGCGGCAGCGTTGGTGCTGATGGCCATGCTCGCCTTCATCCAGGCGATCGGCTTGGCGGACATGTTCGGCGATCACGACGTGGGCACGCATGCCGATGTCACTGCGCCCGGCGGGCTGATCGATGGAATGTTCAGTCTAATCGGCCTCGGACGCTTGCCACTCATGGTGTGGCTTCCGGTCGCGCTCGGCCTTTTCGCAGCGCTCGGCGTGTCGATCCAAGCACTGGCAGCGAACCTGCTAGGGACGCCGCTCGATCGCTGGGCTGCCGCTGCGATTGCCGCCGTGGCCGGACTGCCGTTAACCGGGCTCGTATCTCGCCCACTCGCGCGCATCCTGCCTCACGACGAGACGACCGCGGTGAGCACCGACATGCTGCTCGGCCGCCGCGGAGTGATAACCGATGGCACCGCCCGCGCCGGGTCGCCGGCCCGCGCGCGTGTTCACGACCTGCACGGGCAGGCACATCACGTGATGGTAGAGCCGCACGAAACAGGCGACGAGCTCACCGCGGGTGCCGAGGTCCTGCTGGTGCGGCGCGAGGCAGGGACATTTTTCGCGACCGGGTTGGCGCATCGCCAGCTCTCGCTCGACTGAACACAGGATGGAGGACAACTTGAACAATCTGGTCGAACTGGCAGTGCCCGTAGGCGGTGTGCTCCTCGTCGTGCTTACCATCGTCTTCGCACTGACGCGGCTCTATCGGCGTGCTTCCAAAGAAACGGCATTCGTGCGCACGGGCGTCGGCGGAGAACGGGTGGTCATGAACGGCGGCGCTCTGGTGCTGCCGGTGTTCCACGAAACTATGCCGGTCAACATGAACACGCTGGTTCTGGCGGTGGTGCGGCGGGACAGTGAGGCGCTGATCACCCTCGACAGGTTGCGGATCGACGTGAAGGCGGAGTTCTACGTCCGGGTGCGCCCCGATGCACAGGCAATCGCGATGGCGGCGCAGACGCTCGGCACCCGCACTATGCAGCCCGAACTGCTCAAGGATTTGGTCGAGGGCAAATTCGTCGACGCACTGCGCTCGGTCGCAGCGGGCATGACGATGAATGAGCTGCACGAACAGCGCGCCGACTTCGTCCAAAAGGTGCAGCAGGTTTCTTCCAACGATCTGGCGATGAACGGGCTGGAGCTAGAGAGCGTTTCACTGACTGGACTCGACCAGACCAGTATCGAGCATTTCAACGCCAATAACGCCTTCGACGCCGAGGGTCTCACCAAGCTGACTGAGCAGATTGAGGCGCGCAAGAAGCTGCGCAACGATATCGAGCAGGACACGCGTGTCCAGATGGAGACCAAGAACCTAGAAGCCGATCAGCGCAGCTTTCAGATCAAGCGCGACGCTGAATATGCGCGGCTAGATCAGGAGCGAGAAGTCGAAGTGCGGCGCGCGGCGCAAGCCGCCGAGATTGCGCGCGAACAAGCGGAGCGCACGCGCGAAGCCGACGCCGCCCGCATTGAGGCCAAAAAGCAGGTCGATGCCCAGCAAATTGAAGCCGACCGGCTGGTTGAACAAGCCCGCATTGCACAGCAGCAGGCGCTGGAAATCGCGCGGCAGGAGCAGCAGATCGCGGTGCAGAACAAGAGCCGCGAGGAAAGTCAGGCCAAGGCCGACGCAGACGAAGCGCGCGCCAAAGCCGTCGCGGCCGAAGAGCAGGTTGTCACCAGCCGCGAAAGCGAGATCGCCGAGCGGTCCAAGAAGATCGAACTCATCGAGGCGGCCAAGATCGCAGAGCGCGACGCAATCAAGGTACGCGTTGATGCTGAGGCCGAACGCGATGCCGCGCAGAATCGTGCTGAGGCCGTGCGCCGCGAAGCAGAAGGCGCGGCAGAGGCCGAAAAGCTGCGCGCTGAGGCTGCGCGAGTGCGCTTCGAGGTCGAAGCGGCGGGCCAGCGCGCGGTCAACGAAGCCGCCAACCTGCTATCGAGCGATCAAATCAGCTTGCAGACTAAGCTCGCCTTGCTGAAGGTTTTGCCAGAGGTCATCCGCGAAAGCGCCAAGCCGCTGGAGGCTATCGACTCGATTAAGATCGTGCAGGTCGACGGCTTAACCGGCGGGACTGCAGCGAGCGGCAATGGGGCCTACGGCGGCGGTAGCGGCAATCTGGCGCAGGACGCGGTCAGCGCTGCGCTGGCCTATCGCGCGCAAGCGCCAGTGCTCGACGGGCTCATGAAAGAGCTTGGCCTTGATGGTTCCAACCTCACCGGTCTCGTTTCGGGCGCTGCCAAGGAGGCGGCCGATGTAGCAATTTCTGAGGCTAAAGGGCCGTCCAACGCCGATGACCTGCTCGCCGGTCAGCGCGAGGCTCGAGCCAGGCCTCGCGCCAATGGGGGTAAGTCGGTCGGCTGACGATTGGCGGCGCGGTAGTGAACTGGGCCGGCAGCGGACTGGCCGCTTTGACTTGCTTAAGCCGAGAAAGCGTCACTGCATTTCGAATCGACTTTAGAGGCACGCTAGCATGTGCATCCTGGCGATGGTCATTGGATTGTCCGGTGCGATGAAGACATCGTCGTTGCCGAACCAACCGAGGATTAGCAGTCCCTCGCCGCCGCCCGCCGTCCCTTTCGCCGGAAATCTGCAACAGTGCCAGCAAAGCGGCTGTCGGTCCGGCTAGGTCGTTTGTCTGAAGTCTACTATGCCGTTTGCGGGGTGCCGCTTATCGTGCGAGACGAGAACGGAAGAGGGGGTCGCGTTTGCATCGGTTCGGATCGCTGAGCGTGTGCGCGCTGCTTGCCCTGCTACCGGGTTGCGCCAGTTTCTCGGGTGCATCGGCGCCGCAGCAACCAGGATTGGCAATTCCCACGGAGTGGAGTGCGCCAACAGCGGCGCTCACGCCAGATGCGACGCCGTATTGGACACTGCTTGGCGATCCGCAGCTCGATCACTTCGTGGAACAAGCGATCTCCAGCAATCGCGACCTCGCACAGGCAGCATCGCGCATCGCGCTTGCGCGCGCCGCCGTGCGGGCGAGCCGCGCCAATTTCCTGCCGCAGGTTTCAGCAGATGCCCGGTTGCGCCGCGATGTCGGCACCCGCGCCAACACCGATCCGCAATTCTCCATCGGGGGGGATGCGCAGTGGGAGATCGATCTTTTCGGACGCATCAGCCGCGATGTGGCCGCCTCGCGCGCCGATCTGCTCGCCGCTGGTTTCGGCCTGGCTGATCTGCAGCGGCTGATCGTTGGGCAGGTGGCGCAGACGACGGTGTCGGCCCGGGTGCTTGCCACTCAGCTCGCGATCGCGCGCGACACGCTGGCGAACCAGGACGAAAACCTGCAGATCGCCGAATGGCGATTACAGGCGGGGCTCGTCTCCAGCCTCGATGTCGAGCAGGCCCGGGCGCAGCGCGCGCAGACCGCAGCGTCGATCCCCGCGCTGGAGCGCGACTTGGCGCAGGCGGCCAATGCGATTTCGACGTTGATCGGCGAGGCGCCAGGCCCGGTGCGCGGCGCGCTGGAGACCGCTTCCACGGGCATTCCCGCGCCGCCCGAAGCGGCGGGCTTTCAAGCCCCCGCCGAGGTGCTCCGCCGCCGTCCCGACGTTCGCCAGGCCGAGGCTGTGCTGCTTGCCGACACCGCGCGCATCGATGTCGCGCGCGCGCAGCTCTTGCCGCTGGTCCGCTTGACCGGAAACATCGGCACCGCGTCGTTCGGGCTCGACGGCCTATTCGATCTCATCACCGGCGGGCTGTTCGCAGGCGTCAACCAGCTGATCTTCGATGGCGGGCGGACGCGCGCCCAGATCGATAGTGCGGAAGCCCGGGCGCAAGGTTCGCTTGCGGCCTGGGAACAGACGATCCTGACCGCGCTCGCCGATGTCGAGAACGGCGATGTGGCGCTGCGCAAGGCACGCGAGCGCGTCGACGCGCTGACCATCGCGCGCGGAGCGGCAAGTGCGGCGGCCATCTTGGCGCGCAGTCAGTATCAGGCCGGGCTGATCGATTTCCAGACGCTGCTCACCGCGGAAAGCCAGCTGCTTGCCGCGCGCAATGCGCAAGCCGCAGCGGAGGCGGAACGGGCCAATGCCTTTATCGCGCTGCAGCAGGCGCTTGGCGCGGGGGCGGAGGTTGCCGGGCCCCCGCCTCCGATTGCCGCGCCCAACAGGGACGAACCCAATTCATGAACGATACCGCGACCGACAGCCCGCCCGAACAGCTCGACGTGTTCCTGGGCACCAAGCCGCGACCACGCTGGCGGCTCTGGATGAAATACTGGTTACCCGCGCTGATCGTACTGTCGCTGATTTTGACGATCGCGACCTGTTCGGGCGATGGCGGCAAGCCCGAATATATTACCGAGCCGGTGGTGGAACGCTCGCTTGATCTCACGGTCACCGCCACGGGCAATCTGCGGCCAACCAATCAGGTCGAAGTGGGTTCGGAAGTGTCGGGCCGGATCGATCGCATTATGGTCGACGTCAACGACCGTGTGGCGCGCGGGCAGGTGCTGGCGCAGATCAACACCGATGTCATCGAGGACCAGATCCTCCAGGCGCGCGCCAATCTCAACGCCACGCGGGCGCAGGTGGCGCAGGCGCAGGCGACTCTCGGGGTGGACTCGGCGCAGCTTGCCCGGCTGCGCAATGTGTTCCGGATTTCGGGCGGCAAGGTGCCTTCGCGCGTCGAGCTTGAGCAGGCGGAGGCCGCGGTCCGGAGCAATGCCGCGGCAGTGGCGGCAGCCAATGCCAATGTCCGCGCCGCCGAGGCACAGCTTTCGACAGCGCTCACCAGCCGCAACCGCGCGGTCATCCGCTCGCCCGTGTCAGGCGTTGTGCTCGCCCGACAGGTGGAACCGGGGCAGACGGTCGCGGCCAGTTTCAACACGCCGACGCTCTTCATCATTGCCGAGGATCTCGCCGCCATGCAGTTGCGCGTCGATATCGACGAGGCCGACGTCGGTCAGGTGCGCGAGGGGCAGAAGGCGAATTTCACCGTCGATGCCTATCCCGGCAAGCGCTTCCCCGCGCTGGTCGAGCGCGTCGATCAGGCATCGACCAACACTGCCGCCACCGCCACGCAGCAGGCTAATCCAGCTGCCGGCGCAGGCGCGTCAGTGGTGAATTACGAAGCGCGGCTCTCGGTCGCCAATCAGGAAGGGCTGCTGCGCCCCGGCATGACCGCCACCGCCACCATCGCCACCCAAAGCACCGGGAAGCGGCTGCTGGTGCCGAACGGCGCGCTGCGCTTTCAGCCAGATGCCGAGGAGAAAGAAGAAGGCGGCGTGCTTAACCCGCAGATCGGCCTCGAAGAGAACGAACAGCAGGCGACCATCGGCGTTGGCAGCCGCCAGCGCGTGCATGTCATAAAGACCGACGGTACGCTGAAGCCCATCGACGTCATCACCGGGCAGAGCGATGGCCGGCTGACGGTCGTCACTGGCAAGGGGCTGAGGCCGGGTATGAAGGTGGTGACCGGCAAGAAGGCCGTGGCCGAGTGAGCGCAGCGCCGCTCATCGAGCTCGAGGGGATCACCAAGACCTTCGGTGAAGGCGCAGCCGCGTTCCAAGCGCTGAAGGGCGTGACCCTGACGATCGCGCGCGGCGATTTTGTCGCCGTCATGGGGCCTTCGGGGTCGGGCAAATCGACGACGATGAATATCCTCGGCTGCCTCGATGTGCCCACCAGCGGCATCTTCCGCTTCCGGGGGGTCGAGGTGCAGTCGCTCGAGCGCGACCAGCGCAGCCTGCTGCGCCGCCGCTATCTTGGGTTCGTGTTCCAGGGGTTCAATCTGCTGGCGCGCACCACCGCAGTTGAAAATGTCGAGCTGCCGCTGCTCTATCGAGGCGAGGCGAAGGCAGCGCGCCGCGCGGCCGCCCTGCGCGCGCTCGATCAGGTCGGGCTGGTCCCCTGGGCCGATCATACCCCGGCGGAGCTTTCAGGCGGCCAGCAACAACGCGTCGCGATTGCCCGCGCTCTCGTCACCCAGCCTGACGTGTTGCTCGCGGACGAACCGACCGGCAATCTCGACACCGAACGCTCGATTGAGATCATGGAGTTGCTCACGCGGCTGAATACCGAAGGGATCACCATCCTCCTGGTGACGCATGAGCCGGAGATGGCGCGCTTCGCCCGCCGGATCGTCCATTTCCGCGATGGCCTGGTCGAACGGATCGAAGAAAATGTCGCCGTGCCGATTGCGGAGCCCGCCTGATGTTCGGCATGTTCGGCGCAACGCTGCTGCTCGCCTTCCGCGAAATCCGCCGGCATCTGCTGCGATCTTTCCTGACGACACTCGGCATCATCATCGGCGTCGCCGCGGTCATCACCATGGTCACGCTGGGCAAGGGTGTTACCGCATCGGTGCAGGAAGACATCTCTTCGCTTGGATCGAACGTCTTCATCATCTTCCCGGTCAACGGCGACCGCGATTTCCCCAAGCCCTTTGCCGAAGCCGATGTCGATGCGGTCAGGCGGCAGATCGCCGGGGTGACGGAAGCAGCGGGCAGCGTGTCCTCCAGCGCCACTGCGGTGCACAACGGCCAGGACTGGACGACCTCGGTCCAGGGCGTCGATAATGATTTCCTGCGCGCGCAATCGATCGATGTCACGCAAGGCCGCGCCTTTACCGTCGAGGAAATGGCGGCGGGCAAGGACGTTTGCCTGATCGGTACCAAGATCGTCGACGCGATCTTCATCGCCGGGGTCAGCCCATTAGGCGAAGTGATGCGCGTGAACCAGGTGTCCTGCACAGTGGTCGGGGTGCTGGAGGAACGCGGCGAGGGCGGCGGCGGGCCCAATTCCGACCAGGACAACACGGTGATGATGCCGCTCAAGACCGTGCAGCGGCGCTTCACCGGGAGCAACGATCTGCAGTATTTCGTCGTCAAATACGACGCGGCCTACTCCAGCGCGTCGATCCAGGAATCGCTGATCGGCCTGCTGCGCGAACGTCGACTGCTGCAGGCGGGCGCGAACAATGATTTCAACATCATCGATACCGCGCAGGTCAATCAGGCGATCGGCAATGCAACGGGCGCGCTGACCGCGATGGTGGCGGTGATCGCCGGGATCAGCCTGCTGGTAGGCGGCATCGGGATCATGAACATCATGCTGGTTTCGGTGACCGAACGCACGCGCGAGATCGGGATCCGGCTGGCGATCGGTGCCTTGTCGCGCGAAGTGCGGCTGCAGTTCTTGACTGAAGCAGTAGTCCTATGCTGCCTCGGCGGCGTCGTCGGCATCGCGCTCGCGCTGTTGCTGTCGTGGAGCCTTGCCGGGGTGATCGATGTGCCGTTCGTCTTCGATCCTATGATCAACCTGCTCAGTTTCCTGTTTTCCGCGGTGATGGGCATCGCCTTTGGCTATTATCCCGCCGCCCGCGCCTCTCGCCTCGACCCGATCGAAGCGCTGCGGCATGAATGATGGCGTGATGTGGGCCGCAAGCGGACTGGCAGCTTATCGGCGCTGCGACCTTGAAATCCGACAAT
>ERZ1066118.416-NODE-416-length-40800-cov-8.078513_pt1 | contig 40800 bp, 40 predicted proteins | sample MGYA00382765_ERZ1066118 | MGnify/ENA primary metagenome ERZ1066118 (study PRJEB33369, sample SAMEA5778348) | biofilm metagenome | biome: Industrial cooling water; feature: Water cooling tower basin; material: Biofilm | place: United Arab Emirates | collected...
TAGGGGTCGCGAAGGAAATGGGGGGAGGATGAGGCAGGGTGGGAACGGTTCATGGCAGTTCTTCGCGTGCCCTCGCGCTTCGCCGCCCTTTCCCGGTGAAGCCGTTGGTCATCGAGCAACTCTGAAAGAGCTGAGCAGTATCTAACAAAGGAGCCCTGCTCTTCGAGCAGGTGGGCAACATCAACAGGAGGACTTGTGCGGATCGGCTATCGTGCACCTTCCGCCCGGTGGATTGCGGCGGTGTCGCTTTTTCTGGTTGCGGGCCTTCCGGGGGCGGGATGTACCCAATCCCAGGCGCTGGACGAGGATGAGGCTCGTCGGATCACGGAGGACCTGCAGCCGGTGTCGGATCGGCTCGGGATGCAGGACGCGATCACGAGCTCGCGTCGGAACGCCATTGTAGTTGCTGCCGAGAGGGTCTCTCCAGCGGTGGTGAGCGTGAACGTCGTTCGGCGCGAGCGGGTGGTGCCCCGTTCGATGTGGGAAGAGATGATGCTCCCCCCCGGCGTGGAGCGGGAGATCCCGGGGCTCGGCTCCGGCTTCATCATCCATGAGTCCGGCCTGGTGATCACCAACGAGCATGTGATCCGCGGTGCGGACGACGTTCGTGTGACGGTGCCGGACGGCCGCGAGTTCGATGCTGCCATCGTGGGTGTGGATGAGGTTACGGACCTGGCGGTCCTCCGCATCACCTTCCCGGGCGGCAAGCCGGAGCAGATCCCCGTCGCTCCACTTGGTGACTCCGACGACCTCATGATCGGCGAATGGGTCATCGCGATCGGGAATCCCCTGGGCTTCCTGCTGGCGAACACGGAGCCGTCGGTGACGGCGGGGGTGATCAGCGCAGTTGGCCGCAACATCACGCCGAGTGGTGCGGATCAGAGAGGCTACTATCTCGATATGGTTCAGACCGACGCCTCAATCAATCCCGGAAACTCGGGCGGGCCTCTGCTGAACGCGCTAGGCGAGGTGATCGGCGTCAACGCGTCGATACTCTCAACCGGGGGCGGCAGTGAAGGGCTTGGCTTCGCCATCCCGATCAATCGTGCGAGGCGGATCGTCGAGGACCTGCTGGAGGATGGCCGCGTCCGCCGCGCGTGGATCGGTGCGGGGGCGGAGGCTGTTTCTCCGACCGGGCGCGGCACAACGCAGATCACCGTCGCGGGCGTGCTCAACGGCTCCCCTGCGGCACGCGCCGGCCTTAGGAACGGAATGGTGATCCGAACGTTGGGTGGCAAGCAGATTCGGAGCCCCCTGGATTGGGAGGCCGCACTGCTGTCAGGCAGGGTCGGAGAAGCGCTGGAGGTCGGGATTGCTGATGGGGACGGGCAGAGAACGTATCGTGTCGTTCCGGAAGATCTCCCCTCAGTCAGTGCCGATCGCATTCAGGCGCTTCGCGACATCGAGCTGGTGACGCTCTCCCCCGCGATTCAGGCGGAGCGCGGCATCGTCAGCGAAGAGGGAGCCCTGATTGTCTCCCTCACCGATGCGGCGAGACAGACGGGGCTGCAGGAGGGCGACGTGATCCTGCAGATCAACCGGGTCCCGATCAGGAATGCGGAGGAAGCTGCAGCTGCACTGGCGGCGCTGCGTGGACGCGGCGTTCTGATCTATTTCGAGCGTGCGGGCCGCGCGGGAAGCACCAGCTTCCGCATCGGCTAGGCTTGGCCTGAACGCGAAAGAGGCGGCGGAGCTTGATCGCTCCGCCGCCTCTATTTTCTTGCAAACGCCGGAAGGTCACGCAGCGGTTTGCCTGCCGACCTGGCCGCGCCAGTCCGCGGCGAACTTGTCGAGATCGAAGTGAGCCCAGAAGTCACGCTGGATCCGCTCAACGTCGGCCGGGCGGCTCTTCCGCGTGGCACGACGGCGCAGGATCGGCTGATCCTTGGCGAGGCGTATTGGCTGATAGGTCGAGGCCATGGGGGAAACTCTCCGAGGTAAGTGGCGGCCGCGTGACATACGCGGCGGCGGGTTGGTGTAGAAGAGTTTCGTACTGCGGTGGGAAAAACTTTAGTGCTGTCTCAAATGGAGCGCGGTGGGTACGGCTGTCTCCGCAATTCAGGCGAGGGTTGAATGCAGACTCAGCTCCGTCGCCGCACCCACTGGATCCCACTCCCTAGCTCGGACTCCGCCCGGTCTGCTCCTGAAGCTCGTCGATTTTCTTGGAGGCTTCGGCCTTGGTGAGGTCATCCTCGACTTGCTCACCCGCCTCTTCCGCAAGCGTGTGGAGGTAGGACCGCTGAGCCCCCGTCATCGGTTCGCCGCCTGTGGTCCACTGATCCGGATCCTTCTGCATGTTCCCCTTATCCGCCAGCTCCTGCGTATTTCGATCGGTCATGGCTAAACTCCCTGGTATTGGTACGACAGCCCTCGTTGACAGCGAAATGCAAAGGCAATGCCGAATAAAAACCGAACGCATGCTAACGCCTGCTTCCGGGTATCGCCCGAGCGGCGTTATCGATAGATAGCGCTCCCTTGTTATGCTATTGCAATGACGCGTATACTTTACAGCAACCTCACGACTAACAGACGATGTGACTTCTGTGGGAGTTCCGTCGTCGTATGGTTACGCCCGTGAAGTAATCGCATACAGTCTTTGCCTTTGTTGAATCGAAGAAACAGCTGAAATGGTAGCTACACGCGAGCTTCGCCTGGCAGATGGATCGACGGTGTTACTCGATGATCCGGACTTCTGGCGCTTCTGGAAGTCAAAACTCTTTGTCCATAATCGCCACGTTTGCCTTCGCGATGAGGAGGGCCGGATACGGCGCCTTCACCGGGAGGTTCTGGGCGTGCACGATTCGAGGATCGTACGGTTCCTGGATGGCAACATGAGGAACTGCTCGCGGTCGAACCTGCAGGTGCTCGAGCGGAGTGTGCTGGCCACTGCACGGCCATCACAGGGCGCCTGCTCTTACAAGGGAGTGTCGCCTTACCGCGGAAAGTGGCAGGCGACGATCCGGATCGAAGGTAAGCTGAAGTGGCTGGGGAGCTTCGCCACAGCGGAGGAAGCGGCGCGTGCCTACGATGACGCAGTGCTGGCGAGCCGGGGCAGGACCGGGGTGCTCAACTTTCCTGCGCGCGCGCGCAGGCGGCCCAAGGATGCGCTGGACGAGCTCAGCTCAGGGCGGTCCGAGGGAGGCCATGAAACTCAACTGTCGTCATCCCCGGTTGGGTGAACCAGTCGCAGAGCTTTGGCAGCAGTGAGCCTGCACGGCATAAGCGAAGAGGGTTGCCCGGAAATGGGGCGACCCTCTTTCGACTCAGCTCACTTCCATTTCAAAACGAAACCCTCGCCGTCCAATCTCCCAGAAGCGACTCCTTGTACGGCTCGTCAGCACTTCTTCCTTCTGCTGCCCGCGCTGAACCGCCGTGGGAGGCCCAGCAGGGAAGGAAAGTGTCTACTTCGCTGAAACCGGAGCGCTACGGATAGCCGGGCGGCTCTCGAAGGCTGCCTGCACCGGCACCCCCGCGTACTCGGATGGCTCGTTGAGCCCGAGGAGCCAGAGGACGGTCGCGGCCGTATCGGTGGTGTGCACCCCGTGCGGAAGCTCCTCGCCGGAACGAACTCCCTTGCCCCATGCGATCCATGGGATCGTCATATCGGTATCCGCGCTGGTTCCGTGCGTCCGCTCGTGCCCGCCGTGATCCGCGGTGAGGATCACCGTGTACTCGCCCTCACCGAAAGCCTTGTCGGCGGCCGCCAGAACTCTCGCAACAGCTCCATCGGCGCGACGGACCGCCCATCCATATGCGAAGCCCATCCAGCCAATCGTGTGGCCGGCATAGTCAGGCTCGCCGATATGAACGAACAGCAGGTCCGGCGTGGCTTCCGAGAGATACTTCTCGACTTCGGTCGCGGTGCGGCCCGCGTACCAGTGGCGATCACCCTCCGGGAGAACGGCGTAGTCGACCGAGCCGGGCAGGAGGAGGTGCTCGAACTTGCCCTTGCTGAAAACTGCGGCGGTGGTCAGACCCTGGGCCCGAGCCAGCGAGAAGATCGTCGGCACTGTGACCAGGCCGTCGGCCTCGACCCGGTTCTTGTTCCAGGTGATTCCGTGAATCCGCGGCTCCACCCCGGTAATCATCGAGGTGTGCGACGGAAGCGTCAGGCTCGGCGTAATCGTGCGAGCGTTGAGGGAGTAGCTCCCTTCGCGGGCAAGCCGCTGAAGCGTTTCAGCGTTGAACTTCCCGATCGCGTCCGGGCGAAGCCCATCGATCGAGATGACGATGACATGCTCCGCGCGCCGCGTTGGTGCGGTCCTGCTCGAGACGAGCCTGGGCCCGGATTCCACCGGGCGTGCGGAGAGAGCTGGAGTCGGCGAAGAATGGATCGCCGCAGGTATAGGTGCGCAGCTGGGCAGCACCGTAGAGAGCGCCAGAAGCGCTCCTAGCTTCAGGGAAGCGGAAGGATTCATTGAACCTCTCGGGCGTGGTTCGGTCGCAGGCGAACGCTCCCCACCGAGTGAGGAGAACTCTGCAAACCGAACTGGTACAAGGGGTTAGACAATGTAACCCCCTGCGGCCGTCAGATCAACCCGGAGCCCCGGTCAGAAAGGCATTCCGAGGGAGAAGTAGATCTTGTGCTCCTCGCCCCGGGCATAGCTGAGGGTTGCGGCGGCGATTGGGGTGGTGAACCAGAGGCTGAGACCCTCGGAGGTGTGCCATCCATCAGGTGATTCACCCTCGTAGTACACGCGCCCTGCATCGACGAAGGCAGAGACGCCGACATCTCCGCGCACGATGATCTCCGTCTGAGGCAGAACTGGAACGCGTACCTCCGCGCCTCCGAAGAGCGCCCGATCGCCGGCGAAACGCTCTGAAGAGTATCCCCGCAACATTCTCGAGCCGCCGACGAATGCCGATTCGTAAAAGGGAAACTCACCCAGCGCGGCGCTCGCACCACCTCTAAGCGCCAGCGCGGATCCGAGCGGCAGAGGGAGGTACGCAGCCGAGGTGAGATCCGCGCGCCCGAAGATCTCGCTCACATCCCAGATGGCGGGGTAAACCGCGCCCGAAGTGGCCAGGCGAAAGCCGGTGCGCGGGAAGGTGGTGCTGTTGCGGGTGTCGATCGCGAGCCCCGCCTCCGCCCCGACGCGCCCGATCGCCTCGTTCCCCAGAACGTCGCTGGCCGGCGAGCCCACCTCCGCCTCGGGCCTGGTGTACTCGCCCCGGAACCCGATACGGCCTTCGACGTTGCTACCGAGCATGCTCCGATAGGCGGCCCTGAGCTGCAATCGCTCGTGCCAGACCTTCGCGATGTCCGAGTCCAGGTCGGGCGTGTCGTTGCCGAACCCATAGAACGCGGTCGCGTCCATCTGTGTTGCGGTCGCGAGAAGGTCGATGCGATCTCCCGAGTAGCCGGGGCGGATGTCGGCCGCCGCCTCGAGCGCGAAACGGTTGTACAGCGGAGCGTAGAGGCCCATCAGTGATAGCCGCGAGGCATACGGAGCCTTGCGGAAGCGGTATCGGGTAACGGTCGGGCCACCGCCGACAACCACTTCCACGTGACGCCGCCAATCCGCGGTGGGGGAGAACCAGGAGGTCGTGGTGCCCCAGTCCCGGGCCACTCCGGGTATCAGCTGGCTCGCGCGAGTGACGTCGTCGCCTTCCCCCTCCTCCTCCTCCTCCTCCTCATCTTCCGCCTCAGCGTCAGCATCGTCCACCGGCTCCGGATCGACCTCGTCGTCTGCGTCGGCCTGGTCCTCCTCTTCCTCGTCCTCCCCTTCCTCCTCATCCTCCCCAGGGATCTCCTCCTCGAGGGCTCCGACCCAGCCTCCGGTTTGCACGCTCGTCTGGCGGCCGGTGATGAACTCGTTGTCACCAGTCTCGTCGTAGAAGCCAGTGGGGCCGCTGGAGCGGTCCTCCAGAACGTCATCGCCGCGCCCGCCGATTATGCGAACACCGATGTCACTTCCCGATCCGGTAACCATCGCATGATCGTCGTTGCCGTAGAGGAAGATGCGGACGTCGTCGGTCTCTGTAGACTCGAATGTGCGGTCGAAGCGCGCGGGAAGGTCGGCGGTCGGGGCGTCCTCCTCGGAGGCAAACATCCGCACTCGCAGGCGTCCATCCGGAAGGCGGGTGACTTCCGCCAGGTCATCCTCCTCCGTCCCATGCACCTCCACCGCCTGGTTCAGCAGGAGGAAGAACTCTCGCGAGATAGCCGGGAGCTCGTCCCGGCGTGACTTGAGTGTGCGGATAAGCTGCTCGCCTTCAAGCGCGAAGTGAGCTGGAGGCATGGTTCCGACGGCCTGCTCGATCACCGCGTCGGTGAGCTGGCCCTGCAGGTCGCGGGCGGTACGATCCCACGTCTCGTACGGAAGCTCGCCGAGCAGGCGACGGGTCAGATCGAGCGAATTGTCGACCATGGCGCGCAGGTCGGAGTACTCCTCGCTGAAGCGGATCATTCGGACGATCCCGGAGCGTCGGGCAAGCTCCAGGAGCGCGCCATCGTACACAACGAAGGCGTAGTCACGATCTTCAGGAATGGGCGTCCAGTAGCGAAGGCCATTCCGATCGAATCGCCCCCATCGCCACTGCCCTTCGTGCCGGTCCCAGTCCCCGATGAAGACGTCCATCAGACGAGCCCGAAGGAACGCCTCGGCGTCTACGCGATCCGCGAGGTCCTCGCGCAGGTGCTCGAGCAGGCGGTCGGTTCCGGCAACTCTGACGGCGCCCGCAAAACCCGGCCGATCACCTTCCCCTTCGTTGGCGTGGGTCTCGATCGTCCCGAGTATCCCCGCGAACTCCTCACGAAACTCACCCAGCCGCTCGTCGTCGGGCATCACCACCAGCCGCGGAGCGGGGTTCAGAATGCCGACAGCGTCCAGGAGTGAGGTCGCGATGATTGGCGCCGTCGGAAGCTGCGCACTCGTCTGGTCCTGCCTCACCCAATCGGCGAACGTCTCCTTGGCGAAGTCGGGCATCGCCGGGGTAAGCTCCTTGTCGACCGAACGGAAGTTGTACTCCAGTCCATCGTCGCCACGCAGCCGCAGCGATCGCGTCTGCTGGTCCCCTCCGCCGCTGACAGGCGTCAGCCCGCCCGCGAACTCCCCAAGATCGAGGAGCTCGACGGTGATGGGTGTCGTCCAGAGGTTCCTGTAGATGCGCCCCAGAAGGGCCCCGTGGAGGGAGTTCTGCTGCTTATAGCGAATCCCCGGCACGACGGTGACGCTGTCCGCCTCCTGGGCCGCTGCGGGAGCTGCAAGCAGCACGCTGGAGACGACAAGCGCGGTCGTGCGGAGCATGGAGAGCCTGATACTCATCGGATTCTGCCGGAAACGGTGCCCATTTCAGGAGCGGAATGGGCCCCGGATCTGGAAGAAGCACGCCACAGAAAATCCCCGGCTGCCAATGCGACCGGGGATTCTCTGTTTCACGAGGCTGAACGGCCGCTACTCGATAAGGAGCGTCATGACAGGATCCACTGCGGCCGCCCTGCGAGCGGGCACCCAGCTGGCGAGTGTAGCCGCCCCTACCAGCACGGCGCTCGCCCCGAGCAGGGCTGGCGGGTCTATGCTCCTTTGCCGGGGTGGGGCTGCCCGGCCAAAAGGACTTGCGGTGAACCAGCCGGCGGAAGTATTCAACTTCAGGCGGTCATTGCGCACGTGGGTGGCGGCGCCCCGCGAACGCGGAATACGGCAGTCCGGTCACATCGGGACTTGCAGCTGTGCGGGGTTCTATTCCGCATCGTCCAGCTAGCCCCTCATGGCAATCAACCCTCCGCCAGGCCCCAGTAAACTTCCCGAATTGAGATGAAAAGAAAAAAGGGCGTATCGGGTTTCGCGCTGCTGCTTAGCGCCGCGGTCGCTACGGCGGCTCCTGCCCAGCAAGGAGCTGGGGTACCTCATCAGCAGGTAATCTCCGCCAACCCTTTTGGCCTCTTACTCGAGCTCTTCAACGCCGAGTACGAGCGCATTGTTAGTCGTTCATCCACTGCTGGTCTCGGTGGCTCTTTCATCAGCGACGACGGAGAGGATTACGCAAACGCCGACGTCTTCTGGCGCTTCTACCCGAGCGAGAAACCGCTAGAGGGTTGGGCTTTCGGGGTCAAAGTGGGGATCACCAACGTTTCTGCTCTGTCCGAAAACGAAGCGAGCGAGGGTACCTACCTCGGCTATGGTTTTGATGTGAACAGGAGCTGGCTCCTCGGGCCAAACGACAACTTCTACACGGGCGTAGGATTCGGGTTGAAGCGTCTTATCGGCGTGTCCGACGAGCTCGCCCTCGAGGTAATCCCTACCATCCGGATCGTAAACATCGGTATCGCGTTCTAGTCGTCTTCCGCCGCCGAGGCGATCCTCGCGAAGAGCCGGCCCCACTCGAAGGTGTACCAGGGGTCGGTTTTGCGCCCGGGGCTGATGTGATAGTGGCCGACGATGTCTTCCAGCCCGATGCCGTACTCGCGGATGAACACTGAGCAGAGCCAGCCCGCGGCCTCGTACTGCTCCTCGGTGAAGAGCTCCGAACCCCCGAGGTTGGACAGCCCTATGCCGATCGAGTAGTCATTGACGTCGGCCACACCCCTCCAGCTGGACTTCCCCGCGTGCCATGCCCGACGATCGGGACGCACCAGCCGGTGAATTGTCCCCTTTCGCTGGACGAGGTAGTGATACGAGACCTGCGAGTCGGATCTGCACAGGTGACTGAGGTCGCCGGCATCACTGCCGACGGTTCCGTGAATCACAATCAGCCTTGGCTCCACACCAGCAGGCCGATCGCTCTGATTGGGACTGGGGCTATCGGTGATCTTCATGGCAAGTGGGCGTTGAGGTTGGAACGGCTTGTTCATCGGAGATGAGGGGAGGGCGGTTCACCCTTCAGCGTTCATTCCGCCGCCCGCTTCGCGGTTCGTTCTGCGTCTCTGCGTCCCCGCGGATGCTCCCGCGGAGCATCAAGGCTGACGCATCTCCTCACGCGCTACAGCTTCCGCAGCAGCTGGCGGCGGCTGCGGAACGGGTGCGTCGTAGGTCTCACCAGCCCCAGGAACGAAGAAGTCGTCAGGATCTATCGTGTGAAGTCCGGCGGGATGAAGATCGTCTCGACGATGACGCCCAAGGCGAGAGCCATGAAGAGAGCGGCAATGAAGTACATCGCCCCCAGGGGATGCGCTCCGCTCGCTTCGGGAATGGGCCGTCTTCCGTCGCCATCGCTCTCCCGCTGATGCCGTCTGTTCCGGCCCGCCTGCAGGGTAGGATAGCATTCGGACCGCCGCAATAGTGGAGATGATGCCTCCCCCCATACGTTTTCCCGCAACTTGACCCTTTCGATGAGTCTGTGACAACCGACCCTTCGTACGCCATCGCGGGAATGGCGGGATCGCCGGAACCTCTTCTGCGGAAAGCGGAACTGGCCGACGTCCCCGCGATCGCTGCGCTGATCCCCCTGTCGGTCCGTGACCTGAGCAAAGGGTTCTACTCGGAGGGTGTCATCGAGAGCGCGCTGAAGTACGTATTCGGGCCGGATACACAGCTCGTCCGCGACGGCACCTACTTCGTTGTGGAATCGGAGGGGGAGCTTGTCGGATGCGGCGGGTGGAGCCGACGACGGGCTCTGTACGGCGGTGACCAGGCTAAGGGCGGTGCCGACCCGCTCCTCGATCCGTCGTTCGATGCCGCACGCATCCGCGCCTTCTACGTCAGCCCCGGCTGGGCGCGTCAAGGGATCGGAGCCAGGTTGCTCGAAGCATCAATCGCAGGCGCGGCCGGGTCCGGCTTCAAGCGGCTCGAGCTCCTCGCGACGCTCCCTGGAATTCCGCTCTATAGCCGGTACGGCTTCATGGAGGGGGAGCCGGTTCGCGACGTGCTGCCCGACGGCGTCGAGATCAGCTTTTTGAAAATGAGCCGCGGCGTGCATCTGAACTGAAAGCGGCTGCTCCAGTGGGTTCGAACCAGACGGCCGTGGTGCGTCCTTTGCCGATCTCGATCCGGGGCAATGCACCGGACCAGCAGAGGGAAATCAATGGCGCAGGGGCCAGATCCAAACAGAATTGCCGAGACGGACAGGGAGCTCACGGGCAGTGACGAGCGAACCGGTGGCGGGATCGAGAGCCCCAAAACTACGCGGCTCGGGTTATCTTCGGGAGTAATTGCCGCGGTTGTCATCCTCCTCGTTGTAATCCTCTTCGTCGTTTTCTAGCTGGAACCAGGGACCGGTCCAGGCGTAGACAGATCCCGCTAGCCGACCACCTCCGGGCGGACCGCTTGGGCGCGCTTTCGTCACTATAAAGCTTCGATGGAGCCGGCCTACTGGGTAAGCTAGGCTCGTGCGGCTTCCATCCACGAGCCCCGTGAACGCTTCGGTACCTTATGCCCGGAAGCGTGGAGAGTGGAGGAGGGGATGCGAGATCTCGACTCCGTGTTCGACAGGCTGAAGGGCTCTGCATTCCGGCGACGCTTCCGCCTGCGGAGGGCGGAGGAGGAATATCTCCGCGCTCGTGGATCACGTCAGATCAGGGAGCATGCGCGCGGCTTCATCGAGAAGCGTCTGGGCCCGGCGGAGCCGGAAAACGACGGGAAGCAGACACCCTTTCGAGGTCATCCGGTTTTCGTGGCACAGCACGCGACGGCCACCTGCTGCCGCGGCTGTGTGGAGAAGTGGCACGGGATACCGGCAGGGCGCGCTCTCAGCAGCGAGGAAGTGGAGCACCTGGTAGGTGCGATCGAGCGTTGGCTTCGTGAGCACTCCGGTGGTGCCGCGGCCGAGGCTGCGCAGCGGGATCTCTGGAGCTGACCCGTCCCGGCCACAACTTAGCCGCCAAAGAAGAAGTCCTGGAGATTGCATGATCTGCCACAGCGATCCCCAGTCTGTTTACAGGACCATCTCTTTCGCGAGGAGGTTTCGGTGCCCCTGATCGGAGTGTCTGTAGCCGTCGCGGTGCGAACCGTCGGCTTCGCCTGATGACTTCTACGGAGAGCGCAGCAACCTCCCCCTCCCGCATCCCGTGCGTGTTGAACCCGGCTGCCCGACGAGCCTCCGGCTGGGCCGAAGCGATCGGCGCCGATTCCCGCCTCCAGCTTCGGGAGTGTCCGCCCGAGAAGATGCAGGAGCTGCTGAGGAAGGTGATCGACGGGGGCGCGCGACGCGTCGCGGTCGTTGGTGGAGATGGGACTGTGGCAACTGCCGCCGGCATAGTGGCGGGAACGGATATCGAGCTGGCTATAATCCCGGGCGGAACCCTGAACCACTTTGCCAGGACGCACCGAATCCCCACGGAGGTGGAGCAGGCGATGAAGCTCGCCGTCGAAGGGGCCGCTCGTCCTGTCGATCTGGGTTACGTGAACGACGTCCCCTTTCTCAACACCAGCACAGTTGGCGCCTATCTCTCATTTGTCCGGACGCGCGACCGCTGGGAGCCCAGACTCGGCTACTGGCTCTCCAGCGCATGGGCTGCTCTGCGAACATTCCGTCACCTTCCGATCTACTCGGTATCAGTGGAGGTCGAGGGGCTGAAGACCTCCTACAGAACGCCGATGGTTTTTGTCGGAGTCGGGGAGCGCGAGCTGAAGTTTCCAAGCCTGGGTGAGCGCGTTGCCGACGGTCGGGAGGGTCTGCATGCGATGGGGGTCAGAGGTGGTGCGAGGGCGCGCATACTCCTGATGACGCTCGCCGCGTCAGCGAAGGGTGTTCGCCACGTCGCCGGAACACCGCACCTCGACAGCTTCATCGCGGAATCGCTGTCGGTCGACCTCAGGAGGGCGAAAGCCGACGTGGCCGTGGATGGTGAAACGATCCGCCTGGAGACACCGCTCAACTACCGTCTCGCCAGAGGTACTCTCAACCTCGTCGCCCCAACGCCGGAAGGGTTCGACGTGTAGACATCCAGAGGTCGTACGGCATAATCGGGAACAGCTCCGCTGGGGCGGCGGTAGAAGGCCGCCCCGCTCTGCACATCAGGCAACCCTACAGGCCGTCAAGGAGACTCTATGGTTACTCGTCGTGAGTGGCTCGGAATTGCGATGGGCGCCGGAGCCGCCGTCGCACTCAACGGACGTTCCCTACGCGCGATGCTTCCGAGCCGGCTGGACCTGCTGACCCGCGCGATTCCGGGGACGACGGAACGCATCCCGGTCGTCGGCCTTGGAAGCTCGGCGACTTTTGCGCAGGTCGCCCGCACCCAGGACGTGACGGCAGTTCGTGAGGTGCTTTCGAAGATGGTGGAGCTCGGCGGTACCGTCTTCGACACGGCTCCCGGATATGGAGCATCGGAGGAAGTGGCGGGTCGCCTTGCGCAGGAGCTGGGGATCGCGGACAAGCTCTTCTGGGCCACCAAGCTGAACGTCGCGCGCGGTGGCTCTGCTGACCCTGCCGCGGCTCGCGAGCAGGTAGAGACCTCGTTCCGTCGCATCGGCAGGCCAGTCATCGACCTGATCCAGGTCCACAACATGGGTGCGCCTTCTGTTCAGCTTCCGATTCTTCGCGAGTACAAGCAGCAGGGGCGGGTGCGCTACATCGGCATTACGACTACGAGCGAAGAGCAGTATCCGCAGATCATCGAGGTGATGCGGAACGAGGATATCGACTTCATCGGGATCGATTACGCCGTAGACAATCGTGAGGCCGAGCAGACGATTCTCCCTCTCGCACGCGAGCGCGGGTTAGGCGTTCTCGCGTACGCGCCGTTCGGCCGCACACGGCTTTGGACTCGTGTCGCGGGGCGCCAGGTCCCGGACTGGGCGCGGGAGTTCGATGCCAACACATGGGCGCAGTTCTTCCTGAAGTTCGTCATCAGCAACCCGGACATCACCGCCGCCACACCGGCAACCAGCCAGGCGCGCAACATCGAGGACAACCTCGGGGGTGCGGTTGGCCGTCTTCCGGACGCAGCTACGAGGCAGAGGATGATCGAGTACGTCGACGCGCTGCCTGCAGCCTAGTCTCCTCCGGGCGGGAAACGGAAAGGCGAGCGCTCGGTGCGCTCGCCTTTTTTTCTGGCCATCTTCGTCCAGCCGAACAGTAGCTGCATGCGGTCAGGGAAGAGACGTTCGGGCTGCGTGGACTACCGCAGCTTCACTCCTCTCCGCCGCACTCACCCCGATTTCCCACGGTCCTACTGTCTCCAGACAGTCGCTCCGAGCTCAGGCCGCGTGCTGAAGACCGGCGGTTGCTTCTCTCGGGCTCGTCCCGCGCGCCCGCCCCACGCCGATCAGCCGGGTTGCTGAGGCCATTTCCGCATGGTCCCCGTAGCGTTTCCTGTAGACCGGCGACAGGCGCCGACAGAAATCCTCCGCTGTGCCACCCTTTGCGATATGCCGACGCATAAGAGCGCGTTGGAGAGAAAGGTAGGCCGCGTAGCCCGAGGGCTGCGAAGCCAGGTGCCGACGAATCAGTTCCATGAGCTCCCCCTTCTGTGGATCGTTTAGCTCATGGAATAAAGCAGGCGTCATACCCTCAGGGCCTAGACCAAAAAGCGAGCAAACAAGCCATTTTCGGTCACTGCCCCCCGCTCCCGATGTCGCCTCCATGGGTCTATCGGGTGTCGCAGCGGATGGACACTTTCTCAGTAGTGAGCCTCTCCCCCCGATGTCGCTTCGCCGCGCCGCGATTCTGCGAGCGCCTTCAGCCGATTCAGCCCCTTGTCGAAGTCCTTACCGAGCATTTTGTCCATGTTCACGAACAGCCCGAAGATCTTCGACATCAACTGGTTCTTGCCAAACATAGCCCAGGTGATGCGGCTCGCCTCGCCCTCCTGCTCGAGAAGAAACTCTACGGTGCTGTCCATCTTGAAGGGCCGGGTAAACTGCTGACTCACCCGCACATGCGATGACGGCACAGACTCGATGATCTCCATCCGCCCTTCGCCTGCCTTGTTGTTTCCAGACCATCTATATACCGCTCCGACTCCGTGATCCGCGCCTTCGTAGGTGCGGGTAAGAGTCGGGTCGATTTCCTCGAAAGGCGACCAGCCCCTCCATTGATGGAAATCTTCCACGAGCGGAAACACCGTGGCAGCGGGAGCGTTGATCAGCGTGGAGCGCTCTATACGGAAGGTGTCGGGGCGGGTCATGATGATGATCGCGAGGATGATCACGATCCCGAGCAGGACGTAGAGCATGGCTGGAAATCTCGACGAGAGTGGTGGGAGCGATGATGCGCGCGATGGCAAAGTACGCGGGAGCGGGTGCTCGTCCAAGCACGCTCTGCTTGAGGGGCATGATTCGGCGGGCAATTGCTCTCGAGACCCTCCGCTGCAAGGATCCGATCCCTTCCGTTCGGCAGTTCGCCTCAGAGCTCCGACCCCGAACTGTCGCCCAGGCGTATATCGGGAGCTGGAACGCTCAGAGATCGTCCATGTCCGCCACGGGCAGGAGACATTCGGTGGGAGGAGGGGTGAGCCCCCCTCCCACCTGATCATCCAACTCCGAGAGCGGGATCGATTGGCTAAGCCGCGACCGCCGATCCTCCCGATCGGTAGCGAGCCAGCCATTCCTCGCTCCAGGTGGAAAACTCACCCGACTGCAGCGCAGCCCGCGCGTCCCGCATGATGCTGATGAGGTAGGCCACGTTGTGCAGAGCGAGGAGTCGGAGCCCCAGCGTTTCCTCGCTCACGAAGAGGTGCCGGAGGTAGGCCCGATCGTAGTTCCGGCAGCAGGGGCAGTCACAACCTTCGACGAGGGGACGTCGATCATATCTGTGGCTGCTCCGACGGATCTGTAGCTTGCCGTTAGGCGTGAAGGCAGTGCCGTGCCGCCCCACCCGCGTCGGTGCAACACAATCGAAGAGGTCGATTCCCCGCTTCACTCCCTCCACCAGGTCATCCGGAAAGCCGACGCCCATCAGGTACCGCGGCAACGCGCGAGGAAGGGTCGCGTCGCACAACTCGAGCGTCGACCACATATCGGCTTTGGCTTCCCCTACAGAGAGGCCTCCGACAGCGATGCCGTCCCACTCTCCCGAAGCGAGAACCCCCTCCATGGATGCACGCCGAAGCTCCGGATGCACGCCCCCCTGAATGATCGGGAAAAGCGTCTGCTCCGGCGGCGTCAGATTGGCAGGATCCTCTGTCGCGAGCGGAGGGGAGCCCGGACTCGCCATCAGATCCGTTACCGGCTCCCGGCCGTCGCGGCTGATGCGATCGAACTCCGTGCGGCAGCGTTCCAGCCAGCGGAGGCTGCGCTCCATCGCCGAGCGCGAGTCTGAGATGCTCGACCCGCCTTCGATCAGCTCATCCAGCTGCATGATCACGTCGGCGCCGAGGTTCCGCTCGATCTGCATCACGGCTTCGGGCGTGTAGTTGTGTTTCGAGCCGTCGATGTGACTCTGGAAACGGACCCCCTCCTCACTCACAGACCGAAGCTGCGCCAGTGAAAAGACCTGGAAGCCGCCGGAGTCCGTAAGCATCGGGCCCTTCCAGCGGGCGAAAGCGTGCAGCCCTCCGAGCGCCCGCACAACCCTGTCTCCCGGCTTCAGGTACAGGTGATATGCGTTGGAGAGGACCATCCGTCCCCCCGCTGCATCAACTTCCTCCATCGAGAGACCCTTGACCGTGCCATGAGTACCGACCGGCATGAACGCGGGGGTTTCCACAACGCCGTGCGGCGTCTGAAACCAACCGAGTCTCGCTGATCCCTGCTCGTTCGAGGTGCGAAAAGAAAACGATGTCATTTGAGAAAACGGCTCTTCTGATGCCGGTTCGTTGCCGCGGGTGCGCAAAGCTACCGCGGGCCGGCCCGACGGCGCCATTGCTCAGCGGTCCCCGAGCATCGCAACAACACGTGACTACCCGAGGGTGCAGCCTCACCTGCGGCCCCGTGCCAGAGACCCGCGGCAGCTGCGGATGTTCATCCTCACGCTCGGGTGCGAGCAATGCCCCCTCCGGGTACTGCGGGCGGAACTGTCCTAGGCAGCCCCTCCAGGCAATGCGATCCTTCTTCAGCGGCGCTTCGCGAAACAGGCGACCAGAATCGTTGTTCTGCTCGCGCTGCGATCTGTCACCGGCCTAGCACTCGGCCTCGGTATCCTGCTCCTGACGTAGGAACTAAGAAAAATAGAGAAGGCGCCCCGTAAAGGACGCCCTCTTTCACTTCGTACTCCTGGTGCGGCGGCATACATCCGCTGCCGTTCTACATCCCAGGCCCTAGTTGTTCTCCGGCAGGATCGCGATGCACTCGACCTCGATCAGCGGGCCGCCGAGATCGACACCGATTGCGCTACGAGCGGGCTTCGTGTTCGGGAAGTACGAAGCGTAGACCGGGTTGATCTTCGGGCGCTCGGATAGGTCCGCCATCATGACGAGGCACTTCACCACATCGTCCATCGTGCCGCCGACTTCCGCCAGGTTGTTGCGGATCGTCTGCATGATCGCGTGAGTCTGCTCTTCGACCGTTGGACCGCCGCGGTCACCGAGTACTCCCGAGAGATACACTGTGTTGCCGGCCACCACCGCATTGGACAGCGTGCCGCCCTGGCCGATGAACCGCAGGTGGTCAGGACCGTGAGCCGGGGCAGCGCCAGCGGCCGGGGCCTGTGCGGCGACGGGCGCAACGCCGAGCCCAAGAGCAGCTACGACCAGAACAAACGTGCGCATCGGTGTCTGCGTTCAGATAGGTTGGGAAGGGAGATCGCGGTGGCGTCGCCCGTGAGTCGCGCCCGCGCGAATCAAGATGAGAGTAGAACCAACCTCCTCCCCAGGGTGAAGGATGGTCTCCGCGGATACAAAGTATACAGCCTGAGGAGCCCGCGCCCTTCTACTTTGCGGCGTCGCACCTCCTTCCAGACTCGCCGGCCGTCCGCCCCCTAAATTACGTCCGACACTGCGGTTAACGTCAGAATCACCCGTCTGAAGTCGTTCGACATGAGGCTCGGTCCAGGCCTGGCCGATTCCCGAACCTGCGCCAGCTGAACACGCTCGCTCTCGTGAGCAGAGGCCGCCTCTTTCGCTCCTGCACCGTGTCCGCGATTCTGCGGCTGCAGATGTTTCCTCTTCTTTGCGTACGGAAACGCAGTGTCTTTGATCTTTCGAGTGCGCGCCACCATGAGGCTCCTGCCGGCTTTGGCTCTGCTTCTGGCAGCCTGCGATGGCCCGACGGAGTCCAATCCTCCACCAACACGCAAAGTGGCGAAGGTCGATGTCACCGCGCCGGGGGCGGAGCTGCGTCTGGGGAAGACTCTGCAGCTGCAGGCGGCGATGCTCGACGAGTCGGATCTGCCGATCACTCGAACGGTGGCGTGGACGTGGCGGGGGCCGGTGAGCGTGGACAGCGCCGGCGTCGTAAGCGCGACGGGGCTCGGTGATGCGACTATCACTGGTACGTCAGAGGGCGTCTCCGACTCGGTACAGGTCCGCGTGGTCACTCCAGTGGTTCAGAACTCCCCCGTCGTCGTTGGAGTTACTCACGCCTGCGGGATCAACGCCAGGTCCGAGACCTTTTGCTGGGGCAACAACAGCTACGGTCTGCTGGGCACCGGAATCAATGACAAGACGCCGCACTTCCTTCCGGAGAAGGTACTAACGGCGGTTCAGTTCAGCTCGCTGAGCTCCCAGGGCGGCTACACCTGCGGCCTCAACGCGACAGGGGCCGCGTTCTGCTGGGGAATCGACATCGGTGGGTCGCTCGGCACCTCCGCCACCCAGGAGTGCGACGGTGAAGTCGGGCCCTCCCGGTGCAGCAACACACCAGTGGGTGTGGCGGCTACGGTTCCTCTCCAGTCGATCTACGCCATGTGGACACATGGTTGCGGCCTGGCCTCGGACGGACGGGCGTTCTGCTGGGGAACGAACACACGCGGGCAGCTGGGGATCGGCAGCGTCGTAAATACCCACCTCCCGAGCCAGGTAGCTCTCAGTTTCCGATACAGGGAGATCACCGGCAGCCGGGATCATACCTGCGGCCTCACGCTGCCGGGGAAGGCATACTGTTGGGGTGACAACAGCTCCGGGCAGCTCGGCCTGGGTGGCCCCGATCTGCTGACCCGGCCGCTCCCAACCGAGGTTAGAACCACCCTCTCCTTCGTCGCCATCAGCGCGCACGGCCAGGAGCAGAAGGGTCACACCTGCGGGATCGCGACCGACAGCCTCACCTACTGCTGGGGCAACAACGACTATGGCCAGCTCGGCAACGGGACAACCAACACCGTCGGCTCGCCGACTCCCGTTCTTACCGAACTGCGCTTTGTCGCGATCGAGGCTGGCTACAACTGGACGTGCGGCATAACGGCTCTCGGCAAGGCCCACTGCTGGGGGTCAGGGGCGCGCGGCTCCATTCCGAATACGACGGCGACCTGCACTGGCCACTTCGGGACAAACCCGTGTGCGGCACGACCGGTCGCAATTGCGCCTGAGATGACATTCGTTGCGGTGCGCCCAGGCTTCAGCAGTGCGTGTGCTGTCGCAGTCGATGACCGTGCTTACTGCTGGGGCGCGAATGACGTGGGCAAGATCGGCAATGGGAGCACCAGTGACGCGCCGGCTCCAGCCGCAGTCGCCGGTGAGCACCTCTTTCCGCCCAGGCCTTGAGCAGGAGTGCGCCCAGCGGCGCGGCCGGGAACCGGGAGCTTCTGCGGAGGGTTCGGAGTGGGGCATAACCACGAAGGCTCTGACCGAGCCCGCGGACTTGCACAACCGCGCCCCGTATCTCGTACGACGTAGAGGCTGGCAAGGCGATTAAGTGCAGGAAGCGCTCCGGCGCAGGGCGGCAATCGTGGAGCGGCTGGTTTCCAAACGCAAGCCGACGATCGGGGTCACCTACGGATACGTCTCCGTCGAGGAGCTAACCCTCGCCGGAGCCGATTTCATCTGCAGCAAGCCATCCGATATCCCTTAGCTCGCGAACTTCTTTCGAACGCAGCTGACCCATCCGACGACGGCGGGCGGCGGGCGGCACCCGCTCCGGTCTACCAGGGCGCCGTCAGCGGAACGCTGATGATCAGGGCGACAGCAATGCGCGACCCCTCCGATCGGGCTGCCCTGAAAACCGCCACCTCGTTGAAGAGCTCCAGTGCGATATCGTCCAGGGCGGGATCTCCGCTCGACTGGCTGATCTCCGACCAGGCCACGTCCCCGCTCTCATTTACCCACATCATCACCGTAGCCGTGCCGGTCGTTCCGTCGGCGCTATAGATCGGGTTGTACTCGGAGCGGAGGAAGCGGGTAATCGCTACAGGGTTCCGGATGAGGGGATACGCGGCAGTCGGGGGGAGGGTTGCCATGCGGGTGGTGACATCGGCCAGCTCGAGATCGAGGCGATCGGCTATCGGAGTGCGCGTCCCTTCCTCGCCCCCGCCCTCGACAGAAGCGGCCGAGGAATAGACGACGGCCGGTCGGAAGCCCTGGATCATCTCGTCGAGCATCTCGGCCTCGGAGGGATCCGCCTCCTCCTCGCCAGCGCCCGACCGTGCGGCGTCGAACTCGATCTCTTCAGCCGTGCGAAGCGCCGTCGTGGGGCTGTCGATGGAGCCATCTACGACACCGAAAGAAGCAATCGGACGAAGCTGCACCATCTCCAGCTCCGGATCCTCGCGGCGTGCGTTGTATGTAACGCTCCAGACGGGCCAGGCCAGGAAAAGGATCACGTGAGCAACCGCTGCCGCCACGAGTGAGCGCGCGAGCCACGTATTCCAGCGCTTCTTCCAAGCCTGGTTACTGCGATGGACGCGACGGTCGACCCCTGCCTCTTCCGGCACTGGCTTCCCCATTCGTACCTCCTAGGTTTACTATCCCGCCGCACGCTGGTTCGCATCGGCGAGCGTAGCGACCATCAGCACATCATGTATGACGATGCACAGCCGCTACGGGTGCTGGAGCCCGGAAGGAGGAGGGGACTTGTCCGGTCCTGCTTGCAGGCGGGTGGTTCGCATATGCTATCTTCCAAACAGCAACTCATATTCCAGCCCCCAAAGCGGCGCAGGGTGGCTGGTGGCCGCCCCGAGCGGGGTTTTCACAACGGCCCGATCGCCGCTCCGAATAACCTGGTCCGGAACAGCACAAGCGGCCAGACAGTGCATCGAAACAGGACGCCGAGGAGCTGGTAACGATCGGTCTCAGTCCAAACAAGCTGGTTGCTGCAAATTGCTGGAAGAAAGGTAATTATGGAAACAATCGATTCCAAGCTTGTCCTGGAGGGGATGAAATCTTTGCTGAAGGAGCTCCTGCTAGGGCCAGCGGGAGGTGCCTCCTGGGTATTGAATCCCGGTGACAAGGGCCTCATCGGCACTCTGGAGAGCCTCTCCCCCGAGGAGGCCTCGGAGAACCTCGTCCCCGGCAGATCTTCCATTGCAGGACACGCGGATCATGTTCGGTTCAGCCTGAACCTCGTAAATCGTTGGGCACGGGGGGAGAACCCGTTCGCCGACGCGGATTGGAAGTCGAGCTGGCGGAACCAGCAGGTGGACGCTGCCAGCTGGGACGAGATCCGCAGGCAGCTGGCGGACGAAGCGCAGAAGTGGCTCGCCGCGGTCGAGCAGCCGCGGGAGTGGGATGCAGTCAGCTTTACCGGTACGATGGGGACCGCTCCTCACGTCGCCTACCATCTGAGTGCGATTCGCCAGCTTCTGGGACATCTCGGTCACTGACGTAACTTCCGAGGGTGAAGGTCCCAATGAGAGCCTCTCAAACCGACTTTATCATGCGGCTGATAAAGCGGCTCGGCGCTCTGATGGCGCCCCTGCGCGCCAAGGTCGCGGGCGGTTCTCCCGCCGCCGCCGACAAGGTTCTGATCCGCCGAAGTCTGCTGGCCGCCCCGCTCATACTGATTGTCAGCGGGTGCGGTGACCCCGAACCCGCGATGATTCACGGTCAGGTGTACCTGGCAGAAGATCCAACGTCCGAGCAGAGTCTCATCGGGTTGCGCGTCCATTTGATCCCGGCTGTGTCGCAGGTGGACTCTTCGCTGATGGCGATCTGCACCGGTCGCAAAGAGATCCTCGTGTCCGACACCGCTGCCAGGGCCGAAGCATGGAGCAGGAGGAACGAGATCCTAAATCGTTATGCGATCAAGGAGACGAGGACTGATGCGACTTCGGCTTATATGCTCGATAGCATCGCTCCTGGGCGCTACCATATCTGGGGAGACACCACGGTGGGTGGGCACCGCTGGACGTGGCTCGAGCGCATCCGGCTGATGCCCGGTGACACGCTCCGCCTGCCTCTCAGCAACGCGAACCCCGACGAGAATCCATTCCGCTGCCCAACCGAACTCGGGGGTACTTCGAGCTACTGACGGTGATCCTGGGCGGGCGTCTCGCGGGTGCGCGCGCTCAGGCTTAGCCTGCCGAACCAGCTTTTCATGTCGAAGAGATAGCCGGAACCCGAATGAAGATCGTCTTCTACAGCATTCATAACTTCGAGCGGGAGTTCCTCACCCGCGCCAATAAGGAAGGGCATGAGCTGCTCCTGCTCGGCGCCCGTCTCGACCGTCAGACGGTGGAGCTTGCGGCCGGGGCCGACGCGATCTGCATCTTCGTCAATGATGACGCCTCCACTCCCATCGTTGAGCGGTTGGCGGCAATGGGAGTGCAGTATGTCGCACTTCGCTCGGCTGGTTTCAATCAGATCGACCTGAAGAGAGCGGGGGAGCTGGGGATCTCAGTGGCGAACGTCCCCGAGTATTCTCCCTACGCCGTTGCCGAGCACACCGTAGCGCTGATCCTCGCTCTGAATCGCCGGATAGCCCGCGCTCACAATCGGGTTCGGGAGATGAACTTTTCCCTCGATGGCCTCGTCGGCTTCGATCTGCACGGCAAGACGGTCGGTCTGGTCGGATTGGGGAGGATAGGCGCGGTGGTCGCGAGGATCATGCACGGCTTCGGCTGCAAGCTGCTGGGGCACGATCCGAACATGGCACCCGAGTTGGAGCGCGATCTAGGGGTGCGTTCAGTCGATCTTCCAACACTCTTCGCCGAATCTGACATAATTTCCCTGCACGCTCCGCTGATGGCAGCGACGCGGCACATGGTCGGAGCAGAAGCGATCAGCCGAATGAAGAACGGCGTTATGTTGATCAACACGAGCCGCGGCGCGCTGATCGATACTCCCGCCGTCATTCAGGCATTGAAGTCGGGACAGATCGGCTTTCTGGGGTTGGATGTTTATGAGGAGGAAGCCGCGCTCTTCTTCGAGGACAGGTCCGAGCAGATCCTCCAGGACGACGTGATCGCTCGGCTCCTTACGTTTCAGAATGTGCTGATCACGAGTCATCAGGGTTTCCTCACCGACACAGCCCTCGGCAACATCGCGGGGACGACATTCCTGAACCTGAACAGCTGGGCAGGCGGGGAGCGGGCTCCTCACGAGCTGACGGGGAGAGCCTGACGCTCGTGCTCCTATCCGGCCTCGACGATGTCTCGACGCCTGTATTCCCTCATTCCCCTGATACGGTGAGCAGCCTTTGAGACGGCTTTGGGTGGGGCTCGGCATCATTGCACTGATCGTCGGCGGGGTCGTCGGGTACCTCGAGTATTCCGGCGTCTCGGTCAGCGAGGTGGCGGAGCTGATCGCCGAGGGAGGCGAGAACCAGCTGCGCGAGCAGATGCGGCCAGCGAGCTCGGGCCCGCGTGTTCTCGTGATCGCGCTGGATGGAGTCGGCGACGACGAGCTGCGGGATGCGGTGGCCGGCGGCCGGGCTCCCAACATGGCGCGGCTCCTCGGAGCCAGCACCGGTGAGAACGGAGTGTATGAGCATGCCTATGCCGTCCCCGGCGTCCTCAGCGTTCTTCCTTCGACGACGCTCGCGGCGTGGAGCTCGGTCTTCACTGGACGTCCTGCGGGGCAGCACGGCGTGCCGGGGAACGAGTGGTTCGCCCGTGAGGAGGGTCGGTTCTATGCGCCTGCGCCGGTGTCGATCACGGAGGCCGGGGACGCGGTGAAAGTGTATGCCGAGGACCTCATCGGGGGAGCACTCCGGGCACCTACGCTGTACGAGCGGGCGAACGTCCGATCCCACGTCTCGCTATCCCAGATCCACCATGGTGCAGACATCCTCACGACACCGGACGTGGAGGCGTTCGGAGCATTGGCCAGTGCTCTCGCGGAAGGGATAACGGACGAGGAAGAGGTGACTCAGGCCGCCTACGAGGAGCTCGATCGTACCGCGGTCGAAAGCCTCATCGGCAGTCTGCAGAAGCACGGGATTCCGGATCTGCAGGTGGTCTACTTTCCGGGCGTCGACCTCTACACGCATGTGGCGGAGCAGCCCATCGACGACCAGCGCAACTACCTGCGGGACGTGGTAGACGACTGTGTCGGGCTGATACTGGCGGAGTACCAGGCGCAGGGGTTTCTCGAGGAGACGTACGTAGTCTTCGTTTCGGACCATGGCCATACGCCGGTGCTCGATGATGACCGCCACGCCCTGGGCGCCGAGGGTGAGGACGAGCCTACCTCGCTGATCCAGCAGGCCGGCTTCCGGCTGCGTCCGTTGAAGATCGAGCTCGCCGAGGAGGAGCAGGACTACCAGGCCACTGTCGCGTATCAGGGGGCGATCGCCTACGTGTACCTCGCGGACCGCTCCACGTGTGCTGCCGAGGGGCAGCGCTGCGACTGGAAGCGGGCGCCTCGTCTGCAGGAGGACGTCATACCCGTGGCGCGAGCGTTTGCCGCCGCCACCGCGACCGGAGCGGGGGTTCCTGCGCTTCAGGGCACTCTTGATCTCATCTTTGCGCGGGAGCCACGCGCTTCCGGCCAGGACGCACTTCCGTTTCAGGTGTGGGATGGGGAGAGACTTGTTCCGGTCGGAGAGTATCTGTCAGCCAATCCACGTCCGGACCTGCTCGACCTCCAGGCGCGTCTCGACAGCCTGGCGGTCGGTCCGTATGGGCACAGGGCGGGGGACATTCTCCTGCTGGCGAAGTCCGGTCCGGATCGCCCGATCGAGGAGCGGTTCTACTTCTCCGGCCGCTATCGCTCCTGGCACGGCAGCCCCTCATCCCAGGACAGCGAAATACCCCTGGTTGTCGCACGCCCGAGCTCCTCGGGGGCCGACCTTAGGGACCGGATCTCCGCCGCTGTTGGAGATAAACCATCCCAGCTGGACATCACCGACGTCCTGCTCTCGCTGTTGAATCCTACCTGAGCGGCACCCGCTCGGTCGAAGCAACCTTTACATCGGCGAAGGTTCAGCGGGCCTGGGACATACGTGCTTCAGGGTCGTCCCGATGACGGGGTTGTACTCGGATGCTCGGGCGACGGTCAACGTTACGCGCTGGGCCAGCCAGCGGATAAAGAAGGGGGCCGCGGCGGAAGCGCAGCCCTTTCCTTTGTCCACATTCCAAAGTTCGTCACGGAGGAAGTGCGGAGGATGATGAAGAGGGTGTGATTGGTGTTCTCTCCTCCCCTTCATCTCAATGTGCCTCTGTGTTCTCCGTCAGTTGGACGGCGTTTCCGGCGCCTGAGGGAGCGGCAGGCCGAGGGCGAACACCGCTCCGACTTCCGGAAACTCGGCCCAGGCGTGGCCACCGACTGACTGAAGCGTCTCCTTCACCAACGAGAGCCCCAGCCCCGTTCCCTCCTCGCCCGTGATCGTTCCATGGGCCCGATAGAACTGCTCGAAGAGCCGGGCACGAGAGCCGACGGGGACGCCCAGGCCGTTATCGCGGACCCGCACGACTATCTCCGATGAGGCTGCACCTTGTCGAATCTCCCCCTCGACCCGGACCCAGCAATCAGACTTGTCCGGATCGCGGTACTTCACGGAATTGGAGATGTAGTTCGAGAGAGCCAGCTCCAGCGCTGCCGCCGGGACCTCCACCCACGGCAGCTCATCCGAGAGCTCGACTCGTACCTTCCGTGCGGCCGCAAAGTCGCGGAGGCGGCGCTTCACCTCGGCGGCAGCATCCGGGAGCAGCACGTTGCGCGTCGGCTCATGCTCCATGTCGACGCGTGACAGCTCGAGGAGACCGTTGAGCGTGTCGCCCATCGCCGCGACATTGCTCGCCGCGATCGAGATGAACCGTTCGCGCTTGGTGGCGTCTTCAACCACCCAATCCTCCGCCAGCATCGACAACGCACCACCCGCGGCGCCGATCCGGTTCTTCAGCTCGTGCGAAACCGCACGGTTAAAGCGCCGGAGCTGTTCCTCACGCGCTCGGACTCTCTCCTCGCTCATCCGCAGGAAATGATCAGTCGTGAACTGCTGAATCACGGCGATGGCGCGGAAGACGCGGTGTGAGCAGCCGAGGAGCTCACCACGCGTGCACGGCTCTTCGATCTCATCCACGATCCGGGTGAGGAAGGCGAAGAGCACCCCGCCAAGGATCTCGTACTCCCAGAGGATCTGGTGCGCTGTGGATCCCTGCTGATGTCGAAGCTCTCCCAGCTCCATGGCCTTCGCTATCACCGGAACATCGACCGATATTTCATCGACCGGGTCCTCGAGGTAATCGGCGACTCCGTCCATCAGGAGAGGGACGTGATCGAGCAGGTCGTCGGTCGGGAAGATCTGGTTCGGCGAAAGAGCGACTCTGTCGGCAATGCGGTCGAGCCAGCGCCGAACCAGCGTTTCGCGTTCCTGGCGGACCCGCTGTGCGAGAATGGCAGCAAGAGGACAGTCGCTCGAGGGCTTCATCTAGTGACTACCGGCCTGCTCTGCTGCATCATTGCCTCGGGGTGCGGTTTGGATCGACTTACAGACCCCGATCGAGGGGCAAGGACTATACCGCTCGTCCACCCTCTAAATTAGCTCTGTGCAAAGAGATAAGGCTGGAGGCGGCGGGTCCCTTGTCGACTTTCATGTACAGCATGACAGGGGTGCTCAGGCCAACCAGGAAGGATCGAGGGATAATGCCAGGTCCTACGCCCTTCTTGGCTCCGATGGCGTTCGCTACACAAGTGAGAAGCCGGGAGTCCTGGGAGGCAACCGGCGGCTGCGGATCTATGGGAGGCTCGATTGTCCTTCGGCTGTTGCGGCGCTCCCCCGGGGCTATGCGAAGCACCGGGTCTTCTTTGCAGATGAGGAGGCGGCCCTGGCGAACGGTTACCGCCCCTGCGGCCGTTGCATGAGGGAGCGGTTCCGGGAATGGCGCTCACGCAATACTGCGGAGATGCGCGACTTACCGATGGCGGAGTCGTATGTACGGGCGCCAGCGCCGTCCATCCGCCTCGCCTAGATCGGGGCGGCCGCCGAGTCGACGACGGTGATGGTGACGTCCAGTTCGTTCTCCCCGCCTTCGGCCTCGGCGGCGTAATTGGCGAGCGCGTAACCCATGGGAGGAAGAGCCGCCGGCCGCATCTGCGCGAAAACCCCGAGGCACGTAACGCGACAAGGTGCAGGATCGTGACGATGACGCTTCTAATACTCATGGAACTTTTCCGTCTGATTCCTCCCCCCGCGATACTCAGGCATCAGGCGGCTGAATTCCCAAGGGCAGCAGTCGCCCCGGCCGTCGCGACCGGCAGGCGGGAAGGTGCCCAGCGCCACCAGCGCTGCTCCGACGCAGAAGCATTCGTTGCGGGAACGGTCAGCCACGTTTCGTATCCCTGCCTTGCTCGCTACTATGCTTTTCATTGGGGCCCGCAGCTACAGACGACCCGGGTGGCTGGATAACCCTCTACCTCGTCGAGACAAGTGAAATACGGTCGCTTCGGACGGATGGGCGTGACACCCGGAAGCCGGGACAAAGTCGTGGAGATACTGCTCGGCGACTTTACGGAGATGCGGTCTATCGGATGTGAGGTTTATCTGGTGAGTGTCTCGGAGACCGAGCCGAATTGGGTGTGGGTCACCGAGGTGTGGACGTCGAAGGAAGCGCACGGGGCGGCACTCCGGCTCGAATCGGTGAGGAGTTCCATCAAAGAGGCGCAGCCGCATCTGACGGGGGAGTTCGAGAGCATCGAGCTTTCGGTGGTCGGCGGGTTGGGAGCTTGAAAGGCCGATAGATCGCGTCGCGCTGCGTGGCGCAGCTACGGCTTGCCGTCGCGCCGGACAGCTGCACGTCGTCGCGGCTCCCCGGAACGGGTCTAGGGGGAGGCAGCAGAGCGATTCCCCGGGTCCGTACCACCCCTTTCCATGCTCCACCACACTCGTCTGGGCTGAGCAGCAACGGCCAAGGGGAAGGTCGAATCCTCCGAGTTTTTTTGGCCTCGCCCGCCAACGTCCGCACGCTTGCGCCTGGTGTCGCCAAAACCCACCTTCTTCGAGCCCTGGCGCTGCTCGGCTCTTTGCTTTGCTCGAGCCCGTCGCCGCTTTCGCGTAGCCTCGTCGCAAGCGTCAGCGGCTTCCCTTCTCCACCCCGCGTGGGCGCCGTCCTACAACTCCCGCCGCCGTTGCCATGACCGAGCGCGACATGGAGGCTCCGAAGTCTGATCCGTCAGGCTTCGAACGTGAGGTGACAACCGACCTCGACGACACCACCGCAGACGCCCCGAAGGGGATGCCGCTTCACAAGCGCATCTTCCTCGGTCTTGCAGTCGGTGCCGCTTCAGGCCTCACTGCCAACGCGCTGCTCGGAACGGATCACCCTCAGCTCCAGTGGGTGGTAACGAACATCACACAACCGATCGGTGCGCTCTTCCTGCGGCTGCTGGTGATGATGGTCGTGCCGCTGGTCTTCTCCGCACTTGTCGTAGGCGTGGCTGGCGTAGGGGATGTGCGGAAGATCGGCCGGGTAGGCGTGAAGACGCTGGTCTACACGATCGTCATCTCGGCTATCTCCGTGGCGATTGGGCTGACGGTGGTGAATACGATCAGGCCCGGTGAAAGGATCGCTCCCGAGACCGCGGCCGCACTTGCGGCGCAGTATGGGCCGGAAGCGAACGAGCGGGTCGAGGGGGCGCTTGGAGGCGAATCGAGGGCGGCCCCCCTGACGCAGGTGATCGAGACGCTGATCCCGTCGAACCCGTTCGCAGCTGCTGCCAGCGCGACGCCGAACCTCCTGCACCTCATGTTCTTCGCTCTGGTGCTCGGCATCTCGGCCACCCTGGTCCGGCCGGCGGTCGCAGCACCGATGCTGAGCATGCTGGATTCGGTCTTCGCGATTGCTTCGAAGGCGATCGACTGGATCATGCGGCTCGCTCCGTATGCCGTCGCAGCACTCCTGTTCAGCAGCACCGCCAGCTTCGGCCTGGACCTGCTAAAGACACTTGCCTGGTACGTCGTGACGGTTCTGCTGGGTCTCGCGCTGCACATGTTCGGGGTCTACTCCGCCTCCGTCGCTTTCCTCGCCCGCATCTCCCCGTTCGAGTTCTTCCGGCGGATTCGAACCGTGATGCTGACGGCGTTCTCGACATCGTCATCGAACGCGACTCTCCCCACCGCGCTCGAGGTTTCCGAGATCAACCTTGGTGTGCCCCGGCAGATCAACTCGTTCGTGCTGACGGTTGGCGCGACGATGAATCAGAACGGCACTGCGCTGTATGAGGGCGTGACCGTTCTCTTCCTTGCTCAGCTCGCCGGGGTGGACCTTTCGGTGACGCAGCAGCTGCTGGTGGCCTATCTCGCGATTATCGGCGGGATCGGTACTGCGGGCGTTCCATCCGGCTCGATCCCATTCATCATCGTGGTGCTCGCTTCGATCGGGCTGAACCCAGCGCTGATCGGGATCATCCTCGGGGTGGACCGGATCCTCGATATGTGCCGCACCACGCTGAACGTGACGGGAGACCTTACGGCGGCTGCCTATGTCGCTCGCTCTGAAGGCTTCGAGCTGCTGAAGAGTCCCCAGAGAATATAGGCGCCTTCGCCTGACGCTTCACTTCGGGCGGGGGAGCGGGCGCGGGGGTAAATCCCGGCCGCGCCTCCCTGCCATTCAGCGCGTTCCGTAGCTCTGCCTTCGAAATCTCTCGACCCGGAGAAAGTCCTTGTCCCTCAAGCAGCTTTTCGAGCGTAGGCGGATCGATTCAGGCGCGTCCGACCATCTCCCCATGTCGACCGAGCTGCACCGGTCGCTTGGGGTGTGGCAGCTGACGGCGCTCGGCATCGGCGCGATCGTGGGAGCGGGCATATTCTCCGGCGCGGGGACAGCGATATCGGGTGGGCCAAATCATCTCGGGGCGGGCCCGGCTCTTGTGGTCTCCTACATCCTCGTCGCCATAGCATGCGGATTCGCGGCGCTATGCTATGCCGAGTTCGCCTCCATGATTCCGACCGCGGGGAGCGCGTATACCTATGCGTATGCGACGCTCGGCGAGCTCGTGGCCTGGATCATCGGCTGGGACCTGATCATCGAGTATGCGGTCGGCAACATAGCGGTTGCGGTCTCCTGGTCGGCGTACTTCCAGACGCTGCTTCGCGGGTTCGGGCTAGGCTTCCCGGAGTGGCTCGCTACGGACTCACGCACCGCCTTCCAGGCGTACAAGTCGGTGCAGGCGGATCCTACCATCAGCGCGTCAGCGACACTGGACGCGGCTCGCGCCTGGACCGCCGCGCCGGAGGTGTTCGGCTTCCCGCTCATATTCAATCTCCCCGCAGTCCTCATCGTCGCACTGATCACCTGGGTGCTGGTGATCGGAATCCGCGAGAGCGCGTGGGCGAACGGGGCGATGGTGGTGCTGAAGCTCGCGATCCTCTTCTTCTTCATTGCTGTCGGGGCGTTCTGGGTGCGCCCGGAGAACTGGACGCCGTTCGCTCCCAACGGCTGGCCGGGGATCACTTCCGGTGCAGCCCTCATCTTCTTCGCGTACATTGGCTTCGACGCCGTCTCGACAGCGGCGGAAGAAGCGAAGAACCCGCAGCGCGACATGCCGCGCGCAATGATGTGGTCGCTGCTGATCACGTCGATCATCTACATCGTGGTCACGGTGGTGATGACGGGGCTGGTACCGTGGACCGATCACGGAACGGCCGATCCGCTGGCGCAGGCGTTCACCGAGCGCGGGTTCGACTGGGCAGCAGGTATCATCTCTTTCGGGGCGGTGATCGCGATCGCGTCCGTCCTGCTCGTCTTCCAGCTCGGTCAGCCGCGCATTTTCTACGCGATGGCTCGTGACGGGCTCCTCCCGCCCTGGGCCGCCAGAGTTCATCCGAAGTACCGGACGCCGCATGTCACCACGATCATCACCGGTGTCTTCGTCGCGTTCTTCGCCGCGTTCGCCAACATCAACGAAGTGATCGAGCTGACGAACATCGGGACGCTCTTCGCTTTCGTAATCGTGGCGGTCGGGGTGATGGTGCTGAGGGTGAAGGAGCCAGATCGGGTGAGGCCGTTCAGGGTTCCGGCGATCTGGTTCGTGGCGCCGGCGGCGATCCTCTCGTGCGGCTTCCTGATGTTCCAGCTGCCGCGGGTGACCTGGGAGCGCTTCATCATCTGGCTCGCAGTCGGTCTGGTCATCTACGCGGCATATGGGTACCGCCGGAGCCGCCTCCGACAGGAGAACGCATGATCTCCGAAACCAGCGCCCCAGCCGTGATGCAGACGGGCCCCTCCCTTGTCCGCGCGGTTTCGCGTTGGCAGATCGTCGGTCTTGCGGTCAACGATGTGATCGGGAGCGGCGTCTATCTGCTCCCCGCTGCCGCCGCGGCGCTCCTCGGATACGCGAGCATCTGGGCGGTGATCGGCGCCGGCTTCGCAGTGGCGCTCCTCGTTCTCTGCTTTGCTGAGGCGTCCAGCTACTTCGATCAGCCCGGCGGAGCGTACCTCTACACGCGGGAGGCGTTCGGCGACTTCGTGGGATTCGAGGTGGGGTGGATGACGTGGCTCGCCCGCGTCGCCTCCGTCGCCTCGCTGTCGGCCGGTTTGTCTCTCGCCACCAGCTACCTGTGGCCGCCTGCGGCCGAAGGGTGGCAGCGCGTCGCGGTGATCTCGATACCGCTGCTGATCCTGACGTGGATCAACGTGGTCGGCGTGAAGCCGGGAGCTCGTGTCGCGGTAACCTTCTCCGTCGCCAAGTCGCTCCCGCTCGTCTTTTTCGTGCTTACGGGTCTCTTCTTCGTCGACTGGTCAAGCCTAGCGGTGACCCAGGCTCCGCCGAGCGGCAACTTCGGTGAGGCCGCGCTCCTCTTGCTGTTCGCCTACGCGGGCTTCGAGAACACTCCCGCGGCGGCAGGCGAGTACAAGAATCCGCGCAGGGACGTGCCTTTCGCGCTCCTGACGATGATCCTCGGCGTGACACTGCTCTACTCGCTCGTGCAGATCGTGGCGCTGGGGACGCTGCCGGACGTGGCCGAGTCAGCGACCCCGCTGGCGGAGTCGGCGACGCTCTCGCTCGGTGCCTGGGCGGGTGTGGTGATGGCGGTCGGCGGGATGATCTCCATTGCGGGCAACGTCGGGAACACGACGCTGGTGGGACCGCGCTACGTGTATGCGCTTGCCCGTGACGGCTTCGGCCCGCGTGCGCTCTCCCGGATCCAGCCGACCTTCAGAACGCCCGCGACGGCAATCATCACCCAGACGACCCTGGCGCTGATTCTCGCGCTCTCCGGCTCATTCGTGGCCCTGGCAATGCTGTCGATCATCGCGCGGTTGGCTACCTACATCGGAACAGTCGCGGCCCTCCCCATCCTGCGGAAACGCTTCGCACATCGGGAGAACGCTGTTCGCCTGCCGGGCGGCCTCCTCATCCCCGGCGCTGCATTCATCGTCTGCCTGATCTTCATCGCCAGCGCCACCCTCAACAACCTCATCGCCGGAGCGACGGCTCTGCTGGTTGGGTCGATTCTGTACAAGCTGAGAAGAGCCCCCTCGCTGGAAGGCACCGAACCCGCTTAGTTTGAGTCATCTACCCGCAATTGCGTCAAGCGTACCCCAGCTGGCGGTCGCCCATGTTCACCGATTCGAATCAGGACCTTCAGATCCTCCCGGTCGGCGGCTACCCGCGCGAGGTTGGCCGCCTCATCGGCATCCTCAGCCACATCCGCGCAGAAACCATTCAGGAGCTTTCACGCGTGAGTGACGATCAGCCCGAGGCAGGGGGGGATCGGATCTCCGATAGCATTGCTGAGAACCTCGTTCAAATCGCCCTCGAGGAGCGAATCCTCCAGCTGCGCTTGTTCGAAGGGCGGGAGCCGGAGGACGGGGAGAGGGAGGGGTGGGCTCGCGGGCTCGAGGCAGGAGAAGGAGACGGAGGTGGATTGCTGCATCGCCTCATCGAGCGACTGGGGGAGATCAGGGAGAGCACCCTCCGGCACCTTTATCGTGTTTCCGACGGCTGGCTGGACGAGCGCCTCGACCTTCCAGACGGGAGAACAGCGAATCGTTACTGGCACCTCTTCCATCTCGCCGAAGAAGAGGTCCGGCACCGGGAGCACATGCGCTGGCTTCTCGGCCGCGCGGCCGGCTAAACGTCCAGCGGGGTGGCGCCCACGACGGCTGCCCGCGCTTGGCGGCCGACGAAGGTAGCGAGGGCAATTCCCGCCGCGATCAGCAGACCCCCCGCGAAGTGGAATCCCTCCAGTCCCTCGTTCAGGAAGATCGCCGCAAGGATGCTGCCGAAGACGGGCATCAGGTGCAGGTATTGTCCCACTCTATTCGCGCCAATCAGTTCGATTGCCCGGTTGAAGCAGAGGTACGCCACGAGGGACGGGAAGATCGCGACATAGAGAATTGCAGCGGCGGATGAAGCAGTCGGATTGAGCGCATTGCCCGACATGCTCTCCAGGATGTAGAGGGGCGCCAGCATGGCGGCGCCGAGCGCGAAGGTCGCCGCGAGCATCGTCAGGGGGTGCACCTCCGGCCTCCTGCGGAGGAGAACCGAATAGAGGCCATAGCCAAGAACCGCGACGAAGATGCAAAGGTCGCCGATGGCGAAAGCCAGCTCGAGAAGGGTCTGCAGCGTTCCGCGCGAGACGATCACCATCACGCCCACGAGCGATATCGCCACCGCCAGCAGCTGAAGAGCTGTCACTCGCTCCCCGAATATCGCGAATGAGAAGAGCAGGATGATGAGCGGCATCACCGACTGCATCAGCACGCCGTTGGTAGCCGTGGTCGTCTGCAGGCCGATGTAGACAAGTGTGTTGAAGAGGGCGATGCCGAGGAACGACAGGACGAGCAGCGTCCCGAGCCTTTTCCGGAGGGCGGGTGCGTCGCGGCTGAGGTGCTTCCACGCGGGGCCGACCACCACACAGAATCCCAGCGCCCAGCGCCAGAAGGCGAGCGCGATGGGAGGCACCTCACCAGCGACGGCTCGTCCGACGATGAAGTTGCCGGACCAGCACAGTGTCGCCACCACCAGCAGAACCGACGCCGAGTTCCAGAGACTGAACGACCTGCCGGACCGTGCTTCCATGAACGCTGCCTGGTCTAAGAGGACGCGCACCTGCCGCAAGCGCAGGGCTTGATCATACCGCGAGGCGGTCCCGGAAAGAGCGCGCCGCTGAAGGTGCTTGCGACATGCAACATAACCTGAAAACCTCATCGATGAGAGAGACGCGCAGCTCCCCGGCGTTTCGGCATGCGCAGACGGTGGAGGAGGTCATAGAGCGGCTCGACGCCGAAATCGCGCGCTCGGTGAGAGCCGGCAGCCGAAACGCCTACTTTGCGTGCCTCTACCGCTCAGTCACCAAGCGCGTGCTGGACGGGATCAAAGCCGGCCGGTTCGAAGACGGGCCACGGATGGCCAAGCTCGACGCACTCTTCGCGAATCGATATCTCGCCGCTCTTCACGCGTATCAGAGCAGGGCCCGCCCCAGCGAGAGCTGGAGGCTTGCCTTCGATGCAGCCGGGAAGGGGCGGCTCTCGATCCTCCAGGATCTGCTGATGGGAATGAACGCACACATCAACCTCGACCTTGGCATCGCCGCCGCAGAGGTCGCTCCAGGCGCGTCGCTCCCGGGACTGAAGCGTGACTTCGACGAGATCAGTCGCCTGTTGGGCGAGATGTTGGATGATGTTCAGGATCGGCTGGCGCGGGTGTCCCCCTGGCTGGGGCTGCTGGATCGGGTGGGCGGGCGGTCGGATGAGGAGATCTGCTCCTTCTGCCTCGGCGGATCGCGGGACATGGCCTGGAGGTGGGCGGAGAAGCTCTCGAGAACTTCAGCGGAGGAGCTGCCGGAGCAGATCGATTGCCTCGACCGTGCGGTGGTGCTACTGACGCATCCGATCCAGCGGCCGACGCCGATGATCGGCACTGCCATGGCTGTGATCCGGGCGCGCGAGCCCCGTCATATCGAGAAGGTGGTCGCCGCGCTTTCGTAGTCGGCGACCAGAGGCCGCACGGAGCTTGCACCGCCGGCGGCCATGGCCGATTTACGCATTGGGATCTCAGGATGGACGTACCCGGGGTGGCGTGGCGTCTTCTACCCGGCTGGCCTCGCGCACCGGCGGGAGCTGGAGTACGCCAGCGGGCTCATGCGCTCGATCGAGATCAACGGCTCTTTCTACTCTTTGCAGAGGCCGTCGAGCTTTGAGAAGTGGTACGAGCAAACCCCCGACGATTTCGTCTTTGCGGTGAAGGGTGGGCGCTTCATCACTCACATGAAGAAGCTCCTGAACGTGGAGACTGCGCTCGCGAACTTCTTCGCCTCGGGTGTGTTGCGGCTTGGTAAGAAGCTTGGGCCCGTCCTCTGGCAGTTTCCTCCCCAGCTCTCCTTGATCCCTGACCGCTTCCGCACCTTCCTGGAGCTGCTTCCGAAGACCCACGCGGAGGCGGCGAAGCTGGCGGAGCGAACTTCTATACCCTTGCTGGATCGCGTCTGGACCGAAGCGGTCCATGAGGGGACAATCCGCCACGCCTTCGAAATTCGGCACCCCAGCTTCATGACCTCGGAGTTCATGGACCTTCTGGCGAGTTACAATGCCGCGTTCGTGCAGGCGGACACCGCGGGCAAATGGCCATACGCCGAAGACCTCACCGCCGACTTCGTGTACGTCCGCCTGCACGGCGCGCAGCAGCTGTACACGAGTGGCTACTCGGATGAAGAGCTGGATTGGTGGGCAGGCCGGATCCGCAGCTGGAGCAGGGGGCGTGATCCGAGGCGGGCGACCAAAGTTCTCACTTCCCGGGCAGACCATCGCTCGCGAGACGTCTACGTCTACTTCGACAATGACGCGAAGGTGCATGCTCCGTTCGACGCGCTCCGTCTCGTGGAGCGCCTCGCCCGCTGACCGAAAGCGCGGCGCGCAGACAGTATCTGGCGAAAATCACAACGATCTGGCGCTTATCGGCGCCTATCATCATCGTGCGGGGAGTGCTCGTACCCTGCAAGGGAATGAGCGGCTTCTTTCTTCTTCACACTATCCGGATCCTGCCAGCAGAACCGTCCCCAGACGCTCAGTCACCCCACCGCAAGCGAAAGAGAAGATCATGATCTCTCACGGAATGCTCGTTCGGCTCGAGGCCAGACCCGGCAAGAATGCCGAAGTAGAGGAGCTCCTCCGCTCAGTTCGCCCGATGGTGGGGAATGAGCCCGGGACGGCAGCGTGGTTCGGGGTGAAGTTCGGCAGGCTGGACTATGGAATCTTCGATGTTTTCCCCGACGAGGCGTCGCGGGATGCCCACATGCAGGGACCTGTGGCGCAGGCGCTGACCGAGCGCCAGGCAGACCTCTTCACCACGGCGCCCAAGTTCGAGAAGCTCCACGTCCTCGCTCACAAGCTCCCTCCGCAATCCACAGGCACGGTAGACGCCAAGGCCATCCTCCTGACCTTCAAGTCGAAGATGGGGCATCAGCGCGATGTCGAGCACTTCCTGAGAGGTGCCGAAAGCATCGTGCAGGACGAGCCCGGCACCACCGCGTGGTTCGCCTTCCATCTTTTCAGCGGGGACTACGGGATCTTCGACGTCTTTCCGGACAAGGGCGCTCGCTTCAGGCATCTCACCGGCCAGGTGCCGCGGGCGCTCGCGAAGAACGCATTCTCTCTGCTCGGGAGCGTGCCGGACGTGGAGCTGATGGATGTAGTGCAGGAGAAGCTGAACTAGGGCCGCCGGCCTTGGAGAAGCATACCGCCCTATTTTCACCGCGTGGGCGCAGAGGACGCCGAGTGAAGATGGGAGGAGAGTGTATATACGTTTGTCTCTCTTCTTCGCTTCCCTCAGGGTCCCTTGTGCCTCCGCAGTGAGACGCAGTTCCCACCCCTAGGTAAGCTACCGGACGTGTACGCGCTTGAAGAGCCAAGGCATTGCCGCGTAACTTCGGTCGAGAACAGATCCCGACGCGGCAGCCCTGCCGCACTTCACCCGCATCACCAGCGATGGCACCTCAGTTGGAAGCATGGCTCAGCGGCCCGATCGAGGGGATCCCGCCGCTGCTTCAACCTGTTGCGCACGCCTTGGTTCAGGCGCTGCGCGAGGCAGAGAATCTCACGAATGATTTTCCCGAAGAGCTGCTCTGGACGCGCCCGGGCGGGGTCGCGTCCGTGGGATTTCATCTGCAGCATCTGTCAGGCGTTCTGGACCGGCTGTTCACCTATGCCCGTGGTGAATCACTCTCGGACACGCAGCGGGAGGCGCTGGATGCTGAGGGGGTTCCGATGACGGGGGTTGCCCAGCCCAAGCTTCTCCTGGACCGCTTCAGAACGCAGGTAGGGCGGGCGCTGGATCAGCTCCGTGCGACCGACGAAGCCACCCTGCTGGACCAACGAGAGGTCGGGCGCGCGCGCGTCCCCGCAACACACCTTGGTCTCCTCTTCCACGCCGCCGAACACGCCCAGCGTCACCTGGGACAGCTCCTCGTCACAGCCAGAGTTCAGCAGCGCTGATCGGGGCGGATCGGCTGTCGTTCTCCCAGGGCGGCAATTAAAGCGGAGCACGAACCCTGGGAGCCGGCCAGTGCCAGCTGACCCTCCTAACCTATGTGTGGGGAGCGGGTGCCGCCGCGGTTGTGCCCACCCTTGCCGCGGCCTATGGTGGTGCCATACCGAGCCCCCAGACGAACAGCGGTGCCGACATGAGCAGCCTGAATCCACCAACCGGTGCCCTTCCTTTCAGCGTGGTTGAGACGATCACCCGCGGGGGAACGACGTTCGAGGTGCTGGAATACTCCGCCCCTGGAGGAAGCGAGCCCTTCTCAGTGGCGGAGCAGGTCTTCACGCTGGGCACGGGCTGCGGCTGCGGCTGCGGCAACCGGAACCGGGTAGGCGGTCGCTGTTGAGTCTCCTCGGTCGCCGCTTCACCGCGCAGCATCTGACAGGGCCCAGGGCTTCTTCGGCGCCCGGAGCGGTCGAGACCCTGCTGGCGGTTCAGTCGCAGGATCACCACGGGGCCAAATGGTCGCTCGGGCAGCGCGTCGAGAACGCGACCGAGGCAAGCATTCAGGAGGCGTTCGACGACGGACGCATCCTCAGGACTCACCTCCTTCGGCCGACCTGGCACTACGTTACGCCTGAAGACATTGGATGGCTTCTCCGGCTCACCAGCCCCCGGGTCCAGCGGCTCAATGGAACCATGTACCGGCAGCAGGAGCTCGATGCCGCAACACTTTCCCGCGCGGCCGATCTAATCGCTGAAGCCGTCCGCGGCCACCGCTATCTCACGAGAGCGGAGCTGGGGGCGAAGCTGACGGAAAGAGGCATCCCCGCTGAGAAAGTGCGGCTTGCATACCTGGTGATGAACGCCGAGTTGGAGGGGCTGATCTGCAGCGGACCGATGCGCGGAAGGCAGCATACGTACGCTCTTCTCGAGGAGCGCGCGTGGGGGCCACGCTACCTCGAAAACGACGAGGCACTTGCGGAGATCGCCTACCGATTCTTCCGTGGCCATGGTCCAGCGACTTTGGAGCACCTGGTCTGGTGGTCCGGGCTGAAGGTGGCGGACGCGAGGGCAGGCATCGCCATGGCTCGTCCACGGCTGGGAAATGAGACGATCAATGGGGAGTCCTACTACTTCTCGCCTGACGCTGATCTGGTCGGAGACTGCTCCGGTGCTTTTCTCATTCCGGAGTAGGATGAGGTGCTGGTTGGCTCCCGTGAGCTCCGGATACGCGACAACGCTCCGCCAGCGGACGGCTGGGCTGATACCTACCTTCGCCCGGTGCTGATCGACGGCGATCGGGTCGGTACGTGGAAGCGGACGTTCGCGGGCCGCAAGGCTCTGTTGGAGATCAACCGGCTCGGGCGTCTGAACGGGCAGCAGAGACGCAGCCTCGCCGCGGCGGCGGGGCGCTACTCCGGCTTCCTGCAGATGCCGGTCGAGCTTACCGGCGCTTGAGAATGAGCAGAGATGGCCGCTGTGTCTGAAAAGTCCAGGCCGAAGGCTTCCGAGGAGCCCACCTTTTTCGCATCGCCGCAGGAGCTCCGGGCCTGGATGGAGAAGAACTCGGGGGAGAGAACAGAGCTCTGGGTCGGCTTCCATAAACGCGATTCGGGCCTTCCGAGTATCACCTGGCCGCAGTCTGTCGATGAGGCGCTCTGCGTCGGCTGGATCGATGGGGTGCGGAAGCGGATCGATGAGAACAGCTACAAGATCCGTTTCACGCCGCGGAAACCGACCAGCATCTGGAGCGCAGTCAACCTGAAGCGTGTGCCGGAGCTGCAGGCGGAAGGACGGATGAAACCCGCCGGCCTCAGCGCATTCGGGCAGAGGTCGGAGACGCGCTCGGCTATCTACTCGTATGAGCAGAGGGAGAGCGCTTCTCTTGATCCGCTTCAGGAGAAGCAGTTCCGTGCTGTTCCAGCCGCATGGGAGTATTTCCAGAAGCAGGCGCCCTGGTACAAGCGGGCAGCAGTCTGGCATGTTGTAAGTGCCAAGCGACCGGAAACGAGGGCGAAGCGCCTCCAGGCGCTGATCGAAGCTTCTGCGGCGGGAAGCCCTATCGACCAGCTCCGCCGGCCTTGATCCGCACGGTTACTCTGGCCTGGCAGATGCGGCGCCCGCGGCTTACCACTATGCGAGATGCCTGAGCTTCCGGAGATCGAGCTGTACGTTGGTGCTCTCAAGGACCGCGTGGTCGGCCGGCCGCTCGAGAAGGTCCGCCTGAGGTCGGCTTCACTGCTGCGCACCTACGATCCACCTATCTCAGCCGTTGAGGGGAAGCAGATCCTGGAGGTGAGGCGAATGGGGAAGCGGCTCGTATTCAAGCTGGAAGACGATCTGTTCCTCGTGCTCCACCTCATGATCAGTGGCCGGTTGAAGTGGAGAAAGAGGGGAGCGGAGGTGCCCAGGAAAGGAGCGCACGGCGCTTTCGACTTCCCGGGCGGAACGCTCCTCCTCACTGAAGCGGCCACTCAGAAGCGCGCTTCGCTGCATGCTGTACGCGGTGAGCAGGCTGTAGCGGCTCTGAATCCCGGCGGTCTGGAGGTGCTGGATTCGGCGCCCGGGGAGCTAGCCACCGTTCTGCGGCGGGAGGGCCACACGATCAAGCGGGCCCTAACAGATCCTCGAATCGTGAGCGGGATCGGCAACGCGCATTCCGACGAGATTCTCCACGCCGCGAAGCTCTCGCCCTTCACGCGCACAAAAGATTTATCCGACGCCGAGATCGCTCACCTGCATCGGGTGATCCTGGCTTCGCTGCATGAGTGGATTGATCGGCTGCGAGAGGAGTTGGGCTCCGGATTCCCGGAGAAGGTCTCGGCTTTCCATCCCCGGATGAACGTCCACGGGCGTTTCAATCAGCCATGCCCCGTCTGCGGATCTCCGATCCAGCGTATCGTTCATGGAGCTCATGAGACGAATTATTGTCCTGGCTGCCAGACGGAAGGACGCATTCTGAAGGATCGCGCGCTGTCACGACTGCTGGGAGACGATTGGCCGAAGACACTCGAGGAGCTCGAGGCACGGTGAGGAGCGGTTAGCAGTGGATGTCGTCTGCCTTTCCGCTTCTAAGCCCCAGCTGAACGCCAACTGTACGATGTGGCTCCTCCCCGCCTTCGCGACGATCAGCCGTTTCATCGCCGCGACGTATTTCCGGCTCGAGATCGAAGGAAGGAGCGTTCCCGCCGAAGGTCCCGTTCTCCTCGTGGCGAACCATCCGAACTCCCTCATCGATCCGGCGATGGTCGCTGCGGCCGCGGGTCGCCCTGTTCGCTTTCTCGCCAAATCCGGCCTCTTCAAGGTGCCGGTCGTCAAGTGGCTCGTCGCCGGAGCGGGAGCGATCCCGGTCTACCGGAAGCAGGATGACCCGGCGCTGATGGAGCGCAACGAGGACACCTTCTCCGCTACTTACGCCGCCCTCCATGAAGGTGCCGCCGTTGGCATCTTCCCGGAGGGCATCAGCCACGACGAGCCTGGGATCGTTCAGCTGAAGACAGGCGCCGCCCGGATCGCACTCGGAGCGGCACTGCCGATCGGTCACGCCTTTCCGATTGTGCCGGTAGGCCTCGTATTTCGCCGCAAAGAGATCTTCAGGTCGGAGGCCCTGGTCGTAACCGGCGACCCGGTGAAGTGGGAACATCTCGCCCGTCAGGGTGCGAGCCCGGATGCAGTAAAGGAGCTGACCCACCGGATCGAGGAGGCACTGCGCACCGTCACGATCAACCTCGAGCGGTGGGAGGATGCACCTCTGGTACAGGCAGCCGACGCAATCTGGCTGGCCGAGCTAGGAGGTGGCCGCTCTCCATCAGCGACGGTTGGTCGGGTGCGGGAGGGGGCACGGAAGCTGGCGGAGGGGCGGCGGAGCGGGAACCCTGGATGGGTGGAGGTCGCTCGCGACATCCTGCGTCACGCCAAGCTCCTCGAGCGTATCGGCCTCACCGCCGGCGACGTCGCCGGCAGCGGTTCGGCGCCTGCGCCCATCCTGAAGAGCGTACTTTTCCCTATAACCAGTCTTCTCACAGCAGCGGGCTGGGTGATAGGAGCAACTCTCTTCTGGGTTCCCTACCAACTTGTCGGCGTCGGTGATACGATGTTGAAGCCTGACGTGAGCGTCCGCTCCACGACCAAGGTTTTGTCGGGGGTGGTTGTCTTTGGGATCTGGACAATTCTTCTTGCTCTGCTCGCCGGCCTCGTTGTCGGGGCAGTATGGGGTGTTCTGACATTCCTCCTCCTGCCGCTGGCCGGTCTCCTCACCCTCAGGTTGCAGGAGGAGTGGGAACAGGACCGGCGGGAGTGGCGAAGGC
>ERZ1066118.417-NODE-417-length-40795-cov-12.238488_pt1 | contig 40795 bp, 36 predicted proteins | sample MGYA00382765_ERZ1066118 | MGnify/ENA primary metagenome ERZ1066118 (study PRJEB33369, sample SAMEA5778348) | biofilm metagenome | biome: Industrial cooling water; feature: Water cooling tower basin; material: Biofilm | place: United Arab Emirates | collected...
CTCAACGGCTAATTTTAGCTAGTCCGATCCACTAAAGCGTCCTCCTCACGGGGGGGGCGCTTTTTGCATTGGACTTTTTCATCATTAACAAAGATATTCGCACTTGGATTGGGAATTATCTAGAGAATTCAAATTTCCTGTCTCCTGTCTCCATGCTATAAATACTCTGATGGCAGTTTAGGAGAGATAGAAGGTATGAGACTTTTGCCCAACGGCAAACGTCAGGAGAAAATTCAATTGATCGGAGTTGGTATTGTACTCGCAATTGGGTCGATCGCCCAGTCTGCCTTAGCTTTACCACCACCAGAAGATATACCAGAAGAAGTCTTGCGGACAGAAATCTTTCTCACAGCGCGATCGCCGCTTGATGGCAAACCTCTGACTGCGGCTGAATACGCTCAGTTACAAGCTAAACTACAAACTCGTCCTGCACCACCCACGTTGAACTCGCAAGTCCGACAAATCGTTTTTCTCCTCCAACTGCGAAGGGCAATTCGTACCTTTTTGCCTTTCTTGCCAATTTGAGGGAATAGGGAGTGGTTAATTGGTAATTGTAATTGGTGAGAGCCGAGAGACAATATAAGTGAGAGGTTGGTGAATTATGAATTGTGAATTGCCAATTGTGACTTGCCAATTGTGACTTGCCAATTGTGACTTGATTTTGTCTCCCCTGTCTTCCTATCTGCCCACTCCCTACTCCCCACTCCCCAATTCATACCTGCGGTTGAGAAAAATCAGCCTAAATATCGTTGCTTTGTTTGCTCATTTGCAAATAAATGTAAAGAGTGTGTATAAGTATGACGAGAGGAGTCAATAAATTTCATCCAGTTAATCCAGTTAGGTAGTTGCATGTCTATGACCACCATCGCACCAGAACAGGTAGATCGAATTATTTGGAACCAGCATCAAGACCCTTTTGAAGTGCTAGGCGCTCATCCCCTAGAACAAGAAGGCAAAACTGTCTGGGCAGTGCGAGCCTACTTACCAAATGCGAGTGCGGCGTGGGTGATACTACCGGAGCAGAGAAAGGAATTCCCGATGGAAACCGTGCATCGTCCCCACTTTTTTGAATGTACGATCGATATTCCCGAATTGGCGAACTACCAATTGCGAATTTTAGAAGGAGAACACGAGCGCGTGATTTACGACCCCTACGCCTTTCGTTCTCCCCGCCTGACGGATTTTGACTTGCACCTATTTGCGGAGGGCAATCACCACCGTATTTATGAGAAATTGGGGGCGCACGCGACAGAAATTAATGGTGTCAAAGGTGTTTATTTTGCTGTTTGGGCTCCCAATGCGCGGAACGCATCAGTAATTGGAGATTTTAATTATTGGGACGGACGCAAACATCAAATGCGTAAAGGTGCTACAGGAGTTTGGGAAATATTTATCCCCGAACTCAAAGTAGGCGATCGCTACAAATATGAAATAAAAAATAACGAAGGTCACATCTACGAAAAATCCGATCCTTATGGCTTCCAGCAAGAACCCCGACCCAAAACCGCGTCCATTGTTACTGATTTAGATGCATATCAATGGAACGATTTGGAATGGATGGAAAAACGCCGCCATACCGATCCCTTAACGCAGCCGATTTCCGTCTATGAGGTACATGTAGGGTCTTGGCTGCACGCTTCTTCCGCCGAACCCCCTAAATTGCCCAATGGTGAAACCGAGCCTGTCGTAATTGTCTCAGAACTCAAACCAGGAGCGCGTTTTCTCACTTACCGAGAACTTGGCGATCGCCTAATTCCCTACGTTAAAGATTTGGGATACACCCACATCGAATTATTACCCATCGCCGAACATCCTTTTGACGGCTCTTGGGGCTATCAAGTTACGGGATATTATGCTTGTACGTCCCGCTACGGCAGGCCAGAAGACTTTATGTATTTCGTGGACCAATGCCACCAAAACGGTATTGGCGTAATTGTTGACTGGGTTCCAGGTCATTTTCCCAAAGATGGGCATGGGTTGGCATTTTTTGACGGCACTCACCTTTACGAACATGCCGATCCGCGCAAAGGCGAACACAAAGAATGGGGAACTTTAGTATTTAACTACAACCGCAACGAAGTTAGAAACTTTTTGGTTGCCAATGCCTTATTCTGGTTCGATAAATATCACATCGACGGAATTCGGGTAGATGCCGTTGCCTCCATGCTGTACCTGAATTATTGTCGCAAAGACGGGGAATGGTTGCCAAATCAGTACGGTGGTGCTGAAAATCTGGAAGCAGCAGACTTCCTGCGGCAGGCAAATCAGGTCATTTTTAGTTATTTTCCTGGTATTGTCTCCATCGCCGAAGAATCTACCGCCTGGCCCATGGTATCTTGGCCCACATACATGGGCGGACTGGGCTTCAATCTCAAGTGGAATATGGGTTGGATGCACGATATGCTGGATTACTTCAGCATGGACCCTTGGTTCCGCCAGTTCCACCAAAACAACATAACTTTCAGCATGTGGTATCACCACAGTGAAAATTACATGCTAGCTTTGTCCCACGATGAAGTCGTGCATGGTAAAAGTAACATAATTGGCAAAATGCCAGGAGATAGGTGGCAGAAGTTTGCCAACGTCCGTTGCTTGTTTGCCTACATGTTCGTTCACCCTGGCAAGAAAACCATGTTTATGAGCATGGAGTTCGGACAGTGGAGCGAGTGGAATGTTTGGGGTGACTTAGATTGGCAGTTGTTACAATACGACTCACACCAACAGCTCAAAAAGTTCTTCAAAGACTTAAATCACGCCTATCGTTCTGAACCAGCTTTATACAGCCAAGATTTTGCAGAAGAAGGGTTTGAGTGGATCGACTGTAGCGACAATCGCCATAGCGTAGTTTCGTCGATCCGCCGTGCCAAAGATTCAGAAGACTTTGCGATCGCAGTTTGCAATTTTACCCCCCAGCCGCATTCCCACTACCGAATTGGCGTACCAGAACCAGGATTTTACCAAGAATTGTTTAATAGCGATTCTCGCGAATACGGTGGTAGTAACATGGGCAATTTGGGTGGCAAATGGACGGATGAATGGCAGTATCACAATCATCCCTATTCCATCGATCTGTGTTTACCTCCCCTAGGCGTACTGATTCTGAAGCTAAATCGGGAGAAAACAGCAGAAATGGTTAATGGTTAATGGTTAATAGTTAATGGTTAACTGCTATTAGCTATTAACTGTTAGCAATGACAAATGACTAATGACCAATGACATTTAATTCAGACAATTTTCGTCGGTAGCGGATTGGAGTGCGCCTAAAAGAGTAGCAACTTTAACGCAATTCCAACGCTGTCCGCCATTGCGAGTGGCGATCGCAATTTTTCCTAGCGGACTATTTACTTCTCCGCGATAGTTGAATTGCATTCGCCAAATATTATTGGTGGGGTCGAATTCTAATGTCGTGCCATCAGGATCGTTCTCATTCACAATGGGATCGACAATGCGAATTGCTGCATCTAAGTTTTGCCAAGTTAAAGCAATTGGATTCGTACTCGCAGGCAGAACGATCCACTGCGTCACGCCGTTGTTTTCGCGAAAGCTGACTTGCCAGGTAATTTTGTCTCTTTTGGCATTACTTTGGGCTTCCTGTAGAGAACGCAAAATTTGGTCTTGAGCAATACCCAGACGACGATTATCAACAAAAGCCACCCAACTAGGAGCCGCGATCGCGCTTAAAACTCCGATAATTATTGCTACAACTATTGCTTCAGTTAGAGTAAATCCCCGCTCCTCTCTTCTTCCCTTAAAAAGATCCCCCCTTCCCCCCTTAAAAAGGGGGGTTAAAGTTCCACGTCGAAGAGGAACCCAATCTGTAGGGTCGCCCAGCCGTGCGCTCCTACGAAAAATCAATTGGCGTAAAATTAACTTGGCTATTTTATACATCACCTTCGTCTCCTCAGCTTTCTTCTTAGCCCCCAACAGAGCTTGCCATCCCGCGACTTTTTACTTGTACGTTCAGACTAGGAAAATAAACACTTTGACTGTCGCTGTAAGTAGCATTTTGCTCCAGACGCATTAACGCACTTCCTCTTAAATAAACTCGAGCTAAATTGCGCGATGCATCTACACAAGCGTGGAAACTATTTATTTGTAATGGATTAGCAAGTTGAGTATTAGCAGGAACGAGTTGAGCGTCAGGAGAAATATTTTGACAATCTAACGGTTTTGGCGTGCGATCGCTCGGACTTGCATCGATATAATCTACTAAAATTTCAATCTGATTGTTTTGAGGATCGTAAGCTATATCGGCTTTTTGCCAAGCATTCATTTTCTCTTTTAAAGTTCCCGTCTGAGACAAATCGAATATTTGAAATCCAGGAGCGGGATTTGTCAAGTAGTTTCTAGAATTATGAGTATCTCTAATTCCATCTTGTAATTCTAACCTACCAATTCTTGCAGCTCTAGACCAAGCATAATTATTATCTTTAATTAAGTAATAAACCACTAAAGAATGAACAAAATAATCTCTTTGACTGCAAGAATCAGATTTAGGTAACTTAGTTAAGCAGCCAACAGTAGTTGTAATTCCATCTATAGTAGTAACAGGACGATTCCGCTCTACAAAAGTAGGCTTCCAGAATACCAGCACGGGAACCTTATCTATTTCCCTTGCATGAGGTAGGCGATCGCTAATTGCTTCCAAACCATCAGCATCATAAATATAAATAGCTTCTTGTAAATCCCGTGCGATATAATCAAGCGCCAGCTGTATTTCTTGTTCGCTAGTAGACTTTGCTTGTTCTCTACGTTCAGAAGTCAACATATTAGTCATAAAAGACAACAGCGAACCCAAAACAATCGAAGAAATAACAATTGACACCAAAAGCTCAATCAAAGTAAAACCATTGCAACCCGATTCTGTTCCTTTCTTCCCTTCTCTTGCTTTGCGCCTACTGTTATGAGAAGCCGCTTCGCGTCTTTGCGTCTTTGCGTGACAAAAATAGAAAAATATATAATGCATATGAGTCGCTTTACCTTACTATTAATTGAAATTGATAAACTAAACTTTTGAATATTTGAACTTTTAACTTTTGACTCACTCACACCCCAGGCGATCGCAAAAATCATTTATACTTGACTCATTATCAGCAATTTCTGTAGTCGTTTCTAACAACGGTGCTTTGAAATTACCCAACCCACCTGAAAAACTCAATTGCGTTCTCTGAGTTGTAGAATCGCTCGCCACCAAAGGTGTAAGATCGCCGAATCCAGCAGCGCGATAAACCCGAATTCCCAACAAATAACCTCGATCGATAGACTTAGCATCGGCACTGGCGCTGCGAAAAGCCTGAATCACCAAATCTTGTCCGCTATCGCTACTGCACCCGCCACCATCTAGATCGAAACAATACAAACTCGATGTCGAATTATTCCAACAATAAGAATTACCAACTGCGATATTCGTACAACGTAATCCACCAGAAGTAGAGGGAGTAACTGTAGCGATAAATCGTTCGCGCTGTGAATTAAAATTTTTGTTGCTATCGACTTCATTTAAGATAACTATATGCTTGGGTGATTCAATAGTTCCGGCTTTAATGCCATCAATATATGTTTTTGTTGCTTGAGTAGCTAATTCTATTCGCCTTGCTTGCACCCGATTACCGACAGCCAGAACAAAAACAGGCGCGATCGCCGTCATCAAAATTGATAAAATTGCGATCGCGATCAAAGCCTCTAGGATGGTGAAGCCTGATGTGTGGTGCGTGGTGCGTGGTGCGCGATTCATTTCTTAATTGTGAATTGTGAATTGCGAATTGTGAATTGATTTTGTCTCCCTTCTCCCCTAATTAAAGTTTGCTGGATAATTAGGCGTATCGCTCTGACAATTTGCCGGACGCTGTTCTCTACCTGAAATAGCATACTGAGTGTAGGTAGCTGTAGATTTACCCACGCGATCGCTGGCTACAGCTGCACACAACAAAGTTTGTACCCAAGGATCGTCCCGACTGACATCTCTTAGCAGTTCGCTAGGTTGGCTTGTCGATGGAGTCGTAAACTCTTGCGCGAATAAATTTGGAGATTGGGATAATAAGGCAACATCATACTGCCAGTGTCGTGTTGGTTCGCTATAGTATGGCGGCGTTCCTGTCGGTAAATCGTTATTAGCGCCGCTAGTGGGATATTTGTTAATGGCGTAGTCAAACCAGCTAAGGTTATCGGTTTCTGTAGCCAACTCGGTAGCCGTGTCGCGACGGATCGGCGTAAACGGTGCTGTAGCATAGACACTCCGCCCCATTTGAATAAAGTTACCATTGATTTTGACTGCCCTGTTTTCCCAGTTTTCTAGAAAACGGACGAAGTTAGGCAATCCCGCTGACTCTTCTTCAGGACGGCTAGGACTGTTACCAGCCATAAATACGGCATTAAACGTTGTATCTTCTTCAACTGGTTGCAACCAATTGGTGGCGTAGCGATTTGGATTTCCCCGATCTAAGGTTTCACTAGGAGAACCGTCTGGACTGTGAATTTGCAAAACAGGTACTAATAGGGGTTGACCGCTAGAAATTTCCTGAATAAATAACGGTTGATTTGGGCTATACGACTCACCTTGAGTCGGATCGATAGTGTTACTAGTTGTCTTAAACCACAATGCATTAGGTTGCGATCGCGGTAATTGTTGCGGTATTTTGCGATCGCTGTAAGGAAACCGCTGCACTCTTCCATCAGAGTTAATACCTAGAGGAATCGGATTTTTATCAGAACTTGTTTGGCTGTTAGGTCGTTGGCTGTTAGATTGTTGGTTGTTAGGTTGTTGGCTGTTAGGTTGTTGGCTGTTAGGTTGTTGGCTGTTAGGTTGTTGAGTGCCACCAGACTGTCTCAGAAAAGCGACCCGACGAGGATAGCGCCTATCTTCTGGTTGTAATGCAGGTCTAGCAGTAGTGCCTGCCCCAAGTCTATCAACTCGTCTTACAGCCCTATTTACTCCATTATTTGCTTCACGTTGGCGATCGTCTTCTACATTGGATATATTTTTTTCTCTTTCATCCAACCTTCCGTCATCATTTTCGTCATACCCAATTTTCCAATCACCAGCTGTACAGCTTTCAACTGGTATTTTTCGGCAAATTTCCATAACATATTCAGGGAAATTTGTGCGTCGCTGTATGGGTGTGACTCCATTGGCTAAATAAGAACTTAGATAACTATCAGTAGTTTTTTGATTAGGATAGGGATTTCCATTACTATTTGTATCCCACCAATCAGAACTAGTGACAAAGCTGTTATTCCAAAAGCCGTTATTCTTACGATTTTGAGCAACCTTTTCGCCTTCTGTTGTAGCCTGTTGAGAACTCGCTATTGTAGTTTGTTGAGAGGCAGGGATAGCTGTATTATTGTTGAGATCGTAGTCTCCCTGATTGCGGAAACCGTCTCTAAAAGAATTAGACAGCAGCGTTACGGCATCAGCAATAATAGTGGACGATCGCCACGTATCGCCATCGCGATCGGGACATCCGGCTTTTCCAGGGCGACAGGCAAAATTTGGATTGAGATTTTCTAATCTTCGAGTATAAAAATTACTCCAATTAGTCCAATCTAGTGTTTCTTGAAATGGTTCTAATTCATTTCCTAACGGAGTTTTATGAAGATTAAAATCGCCTTTTACATATACGGGAAGATCGGAAACTAAAATCAGTCCTTTCTCTTCGGCTCGATATCTATTATCAAGATCGCGCGATAAGTCACTACCATTAATTAAACGAATACCGTTAGGGCGACGGGTAGAGTCAAGTTTGAAATCTGTAGGACTGAGTAACTGACTTTCAAGACGCGCGACCGCTAAGGCATCATCTGTATTGCGATTGAGATCGGAACTAGAATTGCTTACCGATGAATCATCGCGTAAGGCATCGTCACGACTAGCATAAACTATACCACTATTTGGTAACAGATAATCGCTGTCAATCTGACTTGGATCTATTTTTTTTCGAGTAATTCCTTCTACTTTTTCTTTCTCCGGATCGGTATATGTCTCTCGAATTTCTCCCGTACTCAGATTGATGTCTGTCACCCTAATTTCTAACGGTTGACGCTGTTCTAGATCCAAGTTGTAACGCGGAGAGTTGCGATCGCTGTTAAGTCCTGAATTGGAGATGGTGATATTTTCTCCAGTGATGCGATCGCTACCGATTGCCCTAATTTCTCTACCATCTAGAAAAGAAGCTTCTTGAATTGCTCCATGAGGAATAATTGAATTATTATTTACGGGTATAATCGTACCATCTAAAATTTTTAAGGCACAAATTGCCGTATCAAGAGCAGCATTTTCTGATATACTCAGTGGTCTGTCGGGATCTTCGAGGGTAATATTAGTAGTTAATTTTTTGAGAGCATTTTGTAGCGGTTGATTGACAATGCGCCCATTAGGAAACATCATCTTTGCTTGCGATCTTAGGTCTAGTAAGTAGATCCCAATCTCTCTAATCCTATCGTTGTCGCTAGTATAAGGCGCTTCATAAACTATGCCATTATTTGACCTACCATTAGGATTGTTGTTATAAGGTAAAGCATTACCACCTGTACCCCAAGGATAACCGTTCTCAGTGCCAAATTTACCATTTTTGGCTGTAATGGCGTTCGTAGGATCGTAATAACTGCTAACACAAGCAATTGGTATTTGGTTAACACCCGTACTCTGTGTATAGTGATAAACCGCTGTAGCGCGCATCCGTAAATTGGGAGGTGGTGATTTCTCCGGTTCTTTCATCTCTGCATCGCCACCTGTCATTGGCATCGTGTCAGACCAAACTAGAGTATATTTATCTATAGGTTGACCTGCAATTCTCACCCGATCGTCAGGAGTAGGAAGATCTTCTCCAGAATCAAGTTTACGGTTTGATATATCGGGTAAAAAAGAATCGACTTGCAAAGCTGGTATACGAGAGTTAGGATCTTTGCGATCGCGATAAATTCCTGCCCCTGTAATAATTCGTAAACCTCCACTATCCGTGGCGGCTTGTTTCTCCCAAAATCCGTCACGTTCGGCAATTTCGATGTTATCAAATGGTTGTACTTGGGTACTGCGATAGCGGGGTTTATCGTTAGGAATTGTCCAAGTTGTTCCAGCAATTAACTGTCTATCCCTAGGTGCTGTAACATAATTATTGCCATCCTTCCAGTATGCAGGTAGATTATTGCCGACACGAATGCGATCGCCTAAATATCTCTCAATTCCATCTAGCTGTTGTTCGGGAGAAGTTGCTTCTAGCTGACGGGTTCTCAGTAATAACCTGGTATTAGTACCTGTCGGTTCTCGCCATGCAGCAGGCGGCTCAATTGTATTTAAATTTGCAAAAATATTATCTTGGGTGTAGTCGTCTAGAATATCATTATTGGATTCTATTTCTGCATAAGGAACGCGACGGATGCGATGTCTGAAATATCGTTCTAGTTCTTCCGTCAAGACAGTATATGTATTCAAGCTAGGACTTTCTTGTAAGCGTCGATCGAAGCGATTTTTTACTTCGTCAGGATATCTATTAATTGCTAAAACTGTCTTAATTTCCGGTGGTTCCAATTCAGAACAATCTCGTCCAGCTTCAACACAAAATTCTAATGCTGCTTGTTTCATCAAAGCAATGCGTTGATTAAAAACATCATCAGAATAGGCAATTTCTTCGCCGCCTGTTTCTTCTGTAGATTTATTATTACTGCCAATTTGAGCGTTGGTATTGCTGGGATTGTTGCTATACAAATCGATAGTTACGACATTGCGATCGCTCGTATCGCTAACGCTGCCATTACCAACATTACCCCCAACAGTAATTTTGCTATCTTCTGGTTGATAAAAACAGGAATCTTGACTATCGACTTGATAAAACCTAACTGTAGCGTTGTTACGCCCGCCTACCAACAGATTACCATTAGTATGAATTCTGCCATTGATGCGAAAATCAGTACTGGGGGACAATTCTAAATCGTCGTTAAACCATACTGCATATTGATTCAGCGGAATTAAACTGCGGTCTTGTTGATACTCTAAAGCGTAAAAGCTGGTATTACCCGCCAGATTTTCAAAGCGATCGCCTAAATCGCTATTATCTGTAATCGGTACGCTAGCAGTATAGACAAAAAAGCTTTTATTTAATTTATTCCCAGATTGATACCAGCCATTACTCAATACTTCCGTACCCGCACCCAAAATATCGGCACAACGGCTATTCGTAACTGGAACGTCTATAGGTGGGGTTCTAGCTTCGAGAGGATTGCGTTCGCGGTTAAAATCTCCCTCCTCAATGCTAGGACTGCGAAAATAAATTCCATAAAGCGTATAAGTATCAAATCTACCGTTATTATTGGTATCGACAGGAAAACGCCAAGCAGTAGTTAAAGTTTCGTCATTTTTGATATTGGTATTGTCTGCGGTTATGGCATCATCTTTGTTAATATCAAAGCCTAGTTTCAGGCGCGTCTCATCGCCAAAAGTAAATTTAGAATTATATTTAATTGCGTTGTAGAGTGCTTGAGTAGAGGGGGTACGGCTGGGTAAGGCAGGATCTCTGAGTAAAGCCTCAATTTTAACTTTAGCACGGGCGATTGCGGGTGCGGCTGCTTCTGCTGCTGCCTGGCTAACTCTAACATTACTCGCATTACGGGCGCGATCGAAAGACCGAATCGCCATAGCGGCGGTAAGCAATACCACCACCATCGACACTACGGCTACAGTTGGTAGAATAAAGCCTGCCTCAATCGAACGGCGGCGCTTTTTGAGATATAGCGGTTTTAGCCGTCGTCGCCTCTGCCTGCGAGACAGCGATCGCACGGTTTCTTTCAGTATAGATTTTAACATTACCACTTTCCCACTCTAAAGGTATCTACTTAAATTTCAGTAGACCGAACGCCTAAAAGCGTTCTCCCCTGCTATCCTGCAAAGTTATTCTATCGCGCCACATGTTGTTTGGGGCGAGTGTGTTGCATGGGTTTACTTTGTTTTAAATTCTAAAATAGAAACTTAAAGTATAGAAAAGCACTATTAGGTAAACTAACGACTAAATACTCTAAATACTCAACAATCTAAAGAGAACAACTAGAATAGATTGTTTGGGGGGTTGGAAGATGAACAAAAAACAGCAAGCAGAGCGAAAAGCAATAGCCTGGAGTACTGATGCACTCATTCCAGGCTTCTACGTATGGTTAGGAAATTGGTCGTTTCGATTTGCGGGACTGAAGCTGAAGAGAGTTATCCTGGAACGATACATAGTAAGCGTGGAGTGGCGATCGTGTTACCTGGCTACCACATTTGGTCTACGTACCAGGGATTGTATGACCCTGAACTAAGTTAAACTTCACTTACGCTTCCTATGGGTGAGCTAACAGATTGGATTTGACATTGGGCGACAATTCGATCGCCTTCAGATATCGAAAACTCTTTGCCAGGAGCTAACTTGCTCTCAACTAACTCTGGGGCGAGAAAGCCGACTTCGACTTCATCAACTATAGCAGTTGCGCCATTTTCTCTCTGCTCTTTTGGTGCTGGAAAGCGTAGAACTATGCTAAAAAACTCGCCCTTTTGCTCGTTAAACTGTGCGGTAGCAGCATAGATAGAACCAGTTGGAGGAACCTTTCTACCCCCCTGTTCGGGTGCTAGCCAATGCACTTTCGCTGTTGCTAAAACTTTAGGTGTCATAGTAGTATTTTACAATTTTGTTAAATAGGAATTGAAGATAATTCTATAATGCCATTGTTTGTTGAATTAATTAGGTCGAGCAGTTCACCCTCGCTTGCCCATCTAGCAGAGCCAATATTATCTAAGTTAGACACCTCATACATTTGGTCTGCAACAAGATCGGGGATATCAATTTGTACAAGGTAGAACGGTATTTGGTTCCATTGATAGAATCTCCTACCCCACTCGGCAGCATCGAGAGCAGTTTGAGCAAACCACTTACCTGCCATCGAATTAGGAATACAGCGAAACTTTCCACACTCAGAAATGTCAGCAACTTCGTTAAGATCGACTGCTCTATAGAGTAAAATTATCCGACTCCTGCTATTATCGATACCACAGCTATCAGCGATCGCACTACATTTTTTAGTATGCGTTTCAACAATGCTCGAAACAAAAACACTTCCCCTGTAATTCCCTCCAAATAGAGAGGGTGAGGAGAAGTGGTTTAGAATACTCTACGTTTTGTAGATTTCTACAGGTAAAGCTAGACGAGATCCCATAGGAATTTAGCTTATAAATATTGATTAGCGATCGAAGCTACGTGTGAAATTCTCCTGGCGTAGGTATACGAACCGAGGAGTAAGTGGTGGTAAGTTAGCAGCATTGTTGAAGTCAGTGTCATAGTCCCAGTTACGAGTTGGGGCATTATAAATATTACAGCCACTGGAAGCATTTCCACCCGTACCACACCAAGCTCCATTCACATATCGAGGTGTGTTCAAGCTAACAAAAGAACCTCGATACGTAAGGGTTTTTCCACTCCAACTTTCATGGAATCGAGGATAGTTCTCTAAACCACCATTATAGGCTCCGCCCGCACCCGCTGCACCTTCTGCTCCACCTGTTGAGTCGGTTCCTGATAGAAATGCTGCATTAATTGTTGTATTGCTAGCAACGCGATCGTCAACATTGGTACTACTACCGGAAGCAGTTCGGCTCCGAGAATCCTGTATAGTCCAGGCTTCAGATAAAATATTCACTGTATCAGCTAAAAATGCTGCTGGTTTTTTGGCTGTTGAATTGTAGTTACCTAAAACATAAACAGCTTGATCTGAGATGATAGTCAAACCTTTAATTGCAGGAGCGCCAGCTATCGTAGATGCGATCTGGCTACCTTTACGAACGCGTACACCGTATTCGTTGATAGTAGCTGACTTAGGACCCTTCACAGTCATGTACCAGACTAATCCACCTTCACTTTCGTCGTTCAGAGCTTTGCCTCCGTCCATCAAACTCTGTTGGTGCGCGCAGTCAATCAAAGACTGAAGATCCACTTCTAACATACGGATAAAAGTGCCATCGGCACTTCCGCGATTTTCACGATAGTTATAGAAGGTGTTAGAGGTAGAAACAACCGCCCTTCGTACAACAGCACCCGTCGATTGAGTTGTCCCTAGTGCTTTCTCTAAAGTAATTGTTTTGGCAGTTGCATCTATAGCTTTAATAACATTGCTATCAAAATCCGTGCCAGAGCCTGTTCCTATCGTTACCGCATCGCCAACTGCAAAACCAGTGGTTAAGTTTACACTCAGCACTGTACTGGTAGATGTCGCATTAGTTTTTAATGTAGTATTAGGTACAGTACAACTATTCCAAAGTTTTGAGGTATTCGAGCTGTTATTTGTATCATCTTGATTATTTAGAAAAACTCCGGTGGGGTTGCCACTGGTATCAAGTTGAAGCACAATTCGTAAATCTGACTTATCCCAGTACAGTTTTCCTGGAGTTGGATCGAAGCTTTCTGGTGGAGGTACGCTAATTGTAGGAACCTCAGCAACAATTCTACCATTCCAAGCAGTTACATTGGAATTATTGTAAGTTGTGGGTGAACCACTACATGCTAATGCTCTTGCAGTACCAGGATCGAAGATATTGACAGTACCTTCGCAAGCTGCACTCGCTCTTTTCTGACCGCGATATATACTTGCCTTAGTTGTACTGACCTGACCATTGATGGTGAGCGTTGCACCAGTGTTGAGATATAGATCGCCATTAGTATGCACCCGTCCACTCAGGTTCATATTAGCGCCAGGTGAAATCTCCAGATCTTTGTCATAGAAAGCAGCGAACTGGAACATTGGCACAAGACGACTCTTGAAGAGCATCCCTTGGATTGCTGTTGGTAAGTCCTTGGCATCTAATGCAGCTGATACGACATCATAACGGTACTCCTGAGCCGACAAGCGAGCAAAAGGTTCGCCATCAAGAATCGTAGTACTTTCAGGCAGACCAGTAGCAGGATCGAGTATGGTTACATCTTTTACATAACTGACTAACTTTTGCTGTTCATCCTTTGTCTTACCGTTAACTATAGTTTTAGAGTTAAATGCCTGAACGCTACAAGCAAAATCACCACTACCATTGTTAGTTGAAATATTATCTATGCAATTCTTCCAGTCGGGGGGAGTACCAGGAGAAGTACCACTAGGACGGTTGTAGCCCACAAATTTTTCTTTAGTTAGCTTAGCCCGCTGATTTAGTCCAGTTTCTGCGGCATAGAATCCAGTATTACTATTATTAGAAGCCTCTGTGCTTGCCGTCTCAGCCTTACTCATCAACATATAGGCTGAAAGCAAAGAAGTCAAAATCAGGAGCATGGCTATTACAACAACCATGACGTAGCCCCCATCTTGTGACCTGTACTTTTGCAGGCGTAGTAACACTAACAACATTGTCTGCTGAAAATTTTTATATTGATACTTCATAGCTTTATCTATTTAGAGCGTTACGTGGAAAGAACTCTGTATTGAGCTGAGTATTAGGAACAGTAATAGCACCTGAAGATGGATTGATAGCTGTTAACTCCACTTTGATTGACTTCAGCGTTCGATTTTGCCAGTTGTAAGCGGTAGGAGTTGTGGCCGGAAATGAATTTAGTTGTGTTGTTGCTCCAGTAGCTGAATTAGTGACAGCATTTACTGTCAATTGAAAATTGCTCAACTGGTTAGCTATTCTTATAGGATCAACTAGTCTAGAAGTATTTGTAGATTCTGTAGCGTCTTGATTGAGCAGCGTTAGCTCCAGAACTTTATCCCCTGCGATATCAGGATTATTAACTAATCTATATCGACGTTCTTCCAGAATATAAATGATAGGGTTAATAGGATTAGGATTAGCAGCGGTAGGAGCAGTATAAGTGTAGGTATACTGCCAACTATTCCTCGTGGAGCTGGGAGCACGATAAATCCGGTATTGAGTTCGACCACCACTTACATAAGAATCTTCAAAAGCATAGTGGAAAAACTCACCCCTTTGGTTCACTGGGTCGTAGATGTATGCCCACAAACACTCTTTAGCACCAGTCCCAGTACCACCTTGTGCAGTACAGATATTATTGGTCGTAAGTGATTTAGGCTCACTTGCTGTAACCACTCTGGAGCCAGCGACACAACCAGCAGTACCGTCTCTATTACAGCGTGCGTCTCTCCAAGGTTGCAGGGTGTCTGGAAAGGCATCTGCATCACTATTAGCGTATTGACAATCAGAAGTGTTAGAAGGGCTAAAGTCAACAGAGACATCGATTGTACTGTTCGCACCCGTAGCAGCACCCGCATTGATTGTTTTACATACTGGTAACTGAATTAATTCTCGCCATTCAGATTCCTTGCGTTGTAGCACTAGTTGGTCAGCGGGCGCTGATGTTTCCAAATACACTCGTGGTGTTCCCAACTGCACTACTGATGTTCCCCTCTCTACTAGCGTTCCTGACGGTACTACTGATGTTCCTACCTGCACCACCAGTAGTGGAGTATTTGCAGGTAAACTTTCACCAGCTTGTCTAATATCAATACCAACCAAATCCATTGCAGTTCGCAAGTTTTGGTAAATTTGAGTACGAGTGCGATCTTCTACAAAAAATTTACGTTGATCGACTATGAACTTTAAAGCAAACCCCAAGACGAGTGAAGCTACTGCTAGGGTAATTATTAGCTCAATAAACGTAAAACCTTTATTGGAGTCTCGTAAAAACTGTTTCCACTTCATAAACTGTTTTGCCATAGTGTCCTATCTGCAATTTAATCTGTCTAGAGCTATCACTACAGTTAGCTGCGACTTCGCAATAAGTAATAGTAGCTGTGTAATCTTCCCCCATTACTGCTTTTGTCCTAGTCTGATTCCCTGTGATAGGTAGGTTAGCTACATCTTGCTGGCGTAGTCCATCTAAAATCTCTTGAGAAAAAGCTACAGCTTCAGTTCTGATTTTGCTGTTATTGTTTTTCAGCTTTTGTTCGTAGAAAAAAGGTATCATGATTGAAACAGCAATTCCAAAAATTAACAAAGCTAAAAGGGTTTCAATTAATGTGAAGCCCTTGTAACTTTTAGAAATTAATTTAATTATCATAAATCTGTACTCCACCTCCAGAAAAAACTTCAACTCTCCTGGTTTGATTAGTTTTAGTATTTTTTAAAGTAAGTTTTACATTTTTATCAGCCATTCCTCTGCTAGTAAAACAAATCTTCCAATTTGTTAAAGGAGTAATTGCAGCTCCATTAGCTTCTGCTGTAACAATTTGAATATCATCATGCTGAGCCATTCCTTTAACATCTTGAGCTTCTTTTAAACCCATATCTTCATCCGTAAAGCTGGGTTCTCCTATCCAGCCTGACGTATCGGAACATTTTTTGGCACGCTCTACTGCTAACTGAGTTGCAGAAGTTATTTTGATCTGGTAAGCAGATGTTTGTCCCATTGCTCTTGCGCGTACTAATTTAAAATTAGCAGCAAGCCGATTAGTTGTATCGTCTAGAGAGTTGATACCAAACCTAATATTAGGTGCAACGATCGCTATCATGACACCTAACATTAATAAAACTATTAATGTTTCAATTAGAGTAAATCCTTTAGAATTTTGCATACTCGTTTTATGCAATTTCTCCTGAAAGTATATGACAATGTTTCGGATAAAAAATATATGCGAGCTTATATGTTTTAATTTCTAATCAGTATAAAAGCAATTTGTATATGCTATTGCAGCCTTATTTAAAAGCAGAGCTATTACTAAAAATACACGAAGCTTTTTCAAAAGTTAACATATAAAACATAACACAAGTATGATTGAAGATGTTCCGTACAATTGCTGAATTCTAAATACAAAGGTATGAAGCTAGCCTCAAGCTTTTATTCAATTTTGAATGCATATTGTCAAGAATATTTAAATGAAGCAATTCATAACTCAGGTAATTGCTGAGCTAGTTTCTCGCTCAAGTTTATAAACTTGAGGCTCTTATACAGATTGCATTCTTCTACCTAGCTAAAGTATTGCTTAGAAGAAATGCTTAAGTTCACTGGTATTTTTACGGAAGACACGCTCAGTACCTAGAACTAAGATCGGGCAGACTATTCTACATAAAAAAGAATGGATTTAATTGCTTGTAATTAAAGCATGGCTTTAGCTTGCTTATAATACAGCAAAATTACTCAACAGTCGCTTAAGTATATAGATTCTTCAAGCACACACTTGTATTGCAGTTAATATGAATGCGAAGTTAAAAATTTTTCTCATACGTCGTATTAGCCAAGGAGGTTTTGCTTTACCTGTTGCGATCGGCTTAGGGTTTGTTCTCCTACTAATTGCTGCTACGTTAATTATGAGATCTCAGGGCGATCGCGTTACCGCCTCAGCCCAAAAAGCAACTAGCCGAGGTTTGAGTGCAGCAGAAACAGGTATCACCCGCTATCAGTCTTTAATTAACAATAATCGACCTATTGCAACCTACAAAGATTGTGCAGGAACAAGAAACACTAGTGGTACTTGTCCAGACAGTGGCAATACTATAAGTTGGGCTAATGCAACAAAAATTTCAGGTATTACCTCCTGTGGCGGTGTCAGTAGTGCCACCAATGTAGTGAATAATTCAACCACTGCATGGCAAGACGTAGATGCAGGAGATACAAGCAAAGGACAGTACAGGCTTGTCAGCTACATTTATCCTGCACCTGGAACCGCAGGGACTACAGGCGCTGTTCCAGGAGTTGGTCAGCTTACAGTTGAAGGTAGAGTCAACCAGAGTGGTTCTGGTAATACAGCTACTCAAGCTGCAAGCACAGCTACGACTCGGCTGCAAGTTAATATTCCCGTTCAACAACCTAACCTCACAGCTACTCCAGTACCTGGTGCTTGGATTAAATCTGGTGGTATAGGTGGTAATACGATTGATGGCAACGTGCTAATAAATGATTGTTCTGTCGATCTGAGCAATATAAATATTACAGCTACTAACTCTGTGACAGGTTTGCCTAATACAAAGTCACATACTTCTATAAGCTTCCCACCGCTACCAAACAAGCCTACTCCTTTTATTACTTCTCCCATAAGTCAAGTTTTAGGAGATATCAATAGTAATACAGCATTGTCCATTTTAGGAGCAGTATCTGCTGGTAAAGGTGGTGGCAGCAAGCTAAGACTAACTTTACCCAGAAGTGGAGATACTGCAAATACTTTTGGAATTTATGAATATTCAGTTTCAAATATCGATCTACCAAGTAACTCCGAATTGTTTATTACCCCTGGAAGAAAAGTAAGGCTTTATTTAGACGGTAGCATATCATCAGGAGGGGACATCATGCATGATTGTACGGGTGTAGCTAGCTGTAAACCAACTGACTTCCAGATTTTTGGTTATGCTTCTTCTGGTACACCAAAAATTTGTACAAATGGCAATAACTATATTGAAGCATTTATTTTTGCTCCTAACTATAGCGTAGGAGTTGCCGGATCGGGTGGTGGTGCAGGAGGAATTAAAGGTTCTATTTGGGCTAATAGTTGGAGTAACGGTAGCGGATGCGGTTCTAATACTTCCAATACTGTAGTTGTCCAAAATGCAGAATGGGCAGATATTGGTTTAACTCCTCAAGGATTGTCGCCAGCAGTTGGTTCGATTAGTACGTGGCAAAGACAGGAGAGATAATAAATGTTCAAACTCAAAATTTCAAAACAAGCCAATGGATTTACTCTAATTGAGGTATTATTTGCCATTCTAATAGCAACAATATTTCTTACCGCTGCTATGCAAATGATAGTCATAGCTGCTGCCTTCAAAGTTCACGCTCAGGAAAATACAGAGGCAACAGCTTGGATACAAGAAGATTTAGAAGCTGTGAAGTATGAAGCAGGAAAAATGTCATTTCCTATTCGTACTACTTTGACCGCTGATGCTATGGCAAAAACTACTTCAATTTCCGTTGATTCAGTTAGTAACTTAGCAGTTAACGATACATTGAAAATTGGCTTAGATCCTGGTAATTACAAAATTACTAGTATTAGTGGAGCCACTGTAAATTTTAACCCCAAACTAGCTACTACTCAAGTAAGCAATGCTATTATTGCAGAGGCTACTGCGTGTTCTGCTAGTCGAACTGATGCCCTGGCTGATGCTTTACGCGATCGCGTTATTGCTGCAAGCAGCCAAGCTTCTAACTCTGTTGATTCTACAAAAATCTTTCGTACAGGTCAGACGTTTAGCATGAGAAAAACCGCAACTCTCTCTACCAATGCTCCCTATAATGTCTTGGAATTAAAATATGAAGTTTCTCCAGGAAGCACGTTTGACTCTACAACAGCTATAGCTAAGTTTGATACAGAGGTGATCCCAAATGTTGCTTTTCAATGCCAGTAAAACAGAGCGAGGATTCACTTTATATGAAATATTAACTGTGTTGCTTATAGTAGGAATTTTATGTGCGATTACTGCTCCTAGTTTTTTAGGAATGCTCAATAGAGGCAAAGTTAATGATGCGACCAATAAATTAAGAGGAGCATTTCAAGAAGCACAGAGAGAAGCTATGCGTAAAAGTAAAACCTGTACAGTTTATTTACCTGACGCTACAACTCAAGCTCAGCTAATTAGCGATTGTTTTCTAACTAGTGAAGGTACTTCCTCTGGTCTTTCTGGTATTCCAAATGGACTGCCAATAAAAAAATTAGATACAGTTGCAATAAAAAGTAATTTAAATACAACTACTCCCCAAAGAATTAGATTTTCTTTTCGAGGAAACACTACCGATGGTGGAACAAGTGTTTTATATATGTCTGATAACTCCACACCGGAAAAGAGATGTTTTGTCATATCTAACGGTATTGGAATTATGCGGACAGGAGAATATACAGAATCAATTACCGCTTCAATTGATGAGAGCCATTGTAATACAAGAGCAAACCAATCTTATTAGAATCTATTTGGAATGCTTTTTGATAAAAATTGACAAAAAACTAACTCTTCATCAGTAAAAATAAATGAAAATTTCTTTTACTCTATTAAATCGTGTAAGTAAAAAACAAAGCTTATCTACTGGCTTTACGTTAGTAGAGTTACTGGTAGCAATAGTGATTACTTCAATTGTACTCACTATTACTGGCTTTGGTGTGGCTGCTCTTACTAATAGAAACATAAGAGAACGAGCTGAAACCGAGAGGAGAGTAGAACTTAACCGAGCTTTGGACTTCATTGCTGATGAAGTTAGACAGGCTAGACCTATTACTACAGGTGCATCTGCTAATTTAGATAAAATAGCACCAGGCTTTAACCCCGCCGATAAAACACCTGTTCTTACACTTCAAATTCCTGGTATTTCTCAACGTATTATTTATTACACTACATCGTCAAATCCCCCTTGGCTCGGACCTAAAGTTATTTATCGATGGGGTCCTCATTTGGGCAATGACGGTAGATATACAAATGCTAGCAACGATCCTCCCAGCACTTGTAATAGCTATAGCACTTGTAATCCAAGCAACTGGCAAGGTAGAGCTTTAATTGACCTAATTCTAGACTCTACACCGAGTCCTAATCCAAATTGCGCTACCGATTGGACTGCAAATCCGACTGTTTCCAATCGGCAAGGTTTTTATACATGCATAGATCCTACTGGTACGATAACTGAAATCCACCTGCGTGGCAAACTCATTGATGGCAATGGTAATTCTAGAGAGCCTCTTGAAGTAAGTTCAAAAGTCACTGCTAGACCTTATAATCCACCTTTTACTCTCGGTAGTAGTACTGCACCTAGCATTGGCAGTGGTGGCACGCTGACTACTACTGAGCCATCTACTGCATATTTTGAAGTTTTAGGCGGCTCTATGGATTGCCCTGGAAAAGGAGAGATTCCCACTACTACTACGCTTAATGTGACTCAGGGCGGGACTACAACTAATAATACTTTACCTTCTACGACCAAGGCTTTGAATTTGCCAGTAGCTTCAGGAACTAAGATCGCTGTTACAGGATTTGCTAATAACAGTTTTTGTTACAGTGCTGTAGATCGTACCTTCAACTCTGAGACTGATAAGGGTACGCAAGTTTGGACTCTCCGTAATGGTGACACTCCGCCACCCTTTGCTCCTCATGGTACTCAACCAAAGATTGATGCATTTTTGGCAAAGTATCTCGATGCAAACGGAAAAATTAAACTTGCTGAGAATCAAGTAATTTACCTATTTGAGCTTTTTACAATAAATACAAGCGATCCAACCTACGATGTGCAAGATCTCGTTGTGTTGGCAACTATTGCACCAACTGGTAACTAAGGTTATTGTTCGCTCTGCCGAAAACTTCTCTTGCCCATCCTTAATACAATTACGGTCGATGAGTTTGCAGCCAAGTGATTAGCTCCTCTCGTTGTGGAAAAATCTAATAGAGCTTCTGCTAATTCCTCCAATTGGGTGCTAGATAGCTACTGAAGGCGCGATCGCACCAGTTGTCATATACGTTGTTTGGAAGACAGGAAATGACAAGACGAGGTATGCGATCGCCCTTTGCCTTGCAGAACTATCGTTATAAAATCTATAATTTCTATAGAAACTACAGACGTAGCAAGTAAAGAGTAAATGGCTGGAAAGACGATATCTGCCTATACCGACACGGAGACAGCTAACCGCGTTGCTTATATTGCTCGAATAGAACAGCGCAAACCTAGCCAGATTGCAGGCATGGCGCTCAAGCTTTTCGTTGAACTACCACCAGAAGCGCGTGCAGCTTTGTGGCAGATCGAAGCACTTGGCTCTCCTGCTGATATGGAAGCAGTTATGCAAGAAATTGCCCGCACTTTGCTGCACGCTCAGTACAGAGTGGCACATCGGCAAGTTACTCAGCAAATGCAGGTTGAAAACATAGAACAGCTCGAAACTGAAGACGACATATTATCTGCGGCTATCGATTTGACTCGCTAGTACACAACTATGAGCAACGTGCTGCGGCTATGTCTCGATCTCAATATTTGGTGTGCCGCGCTACTTGCCGACTTGAAAGGAAGGCAAAATACATCGTCTCAATATCTGGTTGAGATAGTTCGACAAGGTGTATGTCCGCTTGGTTTTGTAAAGCTCATCATCTCTTGGGGTATGCTCAACCGCCTGCGGTTAGTATTAGAAAAGAATTTAAAGGTTTCCCGCTCTGCTGCTGACTTATATATTGATACCATTAGAGGATATGCTGAACTCCATCCATTTTCCACTGGAGCGCAGTTAACATTGGGTGGTACTGGAGTCATAGCACTTTCTGATACAGAAGACGCTCATGTGCTTGGGACTGCTCTGGCAGGACGGGCAAGTGTGTTAGTGACAGCCAACTTCAAAGATTTTATCTCGAATGACACGCGCATTATTGTGGCAGGACGACACGCCATCCATACAGCACCAGCTCACGTTCTCCAGATTGCTCGTCCCTACTATATGATGGAGTGGTTACGAGCTGGTCAGATTCCTGAGATAGAAGGTATTTGCGGCAGCCGAGACATCTAATCGAGCCTTGGCTAATTCTTCTAATTGGGTGCTAGATAACTGTTGAAGTTGCGATAACTTCGTTAAGCTTCGCTAACGCACCTCAGCTCCAACTGTACCCAGCGCCATCTGAGTATTCCCAAAACTACTGCTAACACTCCTTCTTGTCTTCCTTTCAAGTGGGTACTCCTATCTCCAAGACCTCAGATATAGTGGGGGTATAGCTCGTCTTTAATATATGGAACAGATCGCAATGAGAGTTAAAGGTACAAAGCGTGGTAAAAACATTGAATTATTAGAAGAGATAAACATTCCTGATGGCACAGAAATTCACATGGAAGTTGAGATCGAACAGCCTTTGAGCGAACAGGAAAGACTAACTAAACTCAACCAAATATTTGGAGCATGGAAAAATCAGCCCGCTCTCGATGCAATATTTTCTGAGATTGACACACAGCGTCATGCCGAGCGGGGTAGAGCAATAGAAACCCTTGACGAGTAAGGAAAAATCTGTGTATTTGTTAGATACAAATATTTGTGTAGCTCTACTCAAACAGAATTTTCTCGCAGTCGAACAATTTAATGCCAAAGCAAGTCTTTGCTATCTTCCCACAATTGTAGTAGCTGAGTTGTATAAAGGAGTTTACTGCTCTCAACGGGTACAGCAAAATTTGACAATACTAGAGCAATTTCTGAACTTGATGCCAATTGTTGAGTTTGACCGCAGTGCAGCTGAAGAATTTGGTAAGATTCAAGCTGAGTTAAGAAGAATTGGTAGACCAACGGGAGAAATGGACGCGATAATTGCTGCGATCGCCCGTTCTCGTCAAGATATTCTCGTAACCGACAACACTCGTCACTTTATCAATATTCTAGGTTTGCAACAAGAGAACTGGCTTGAACCTTGACAAGAAGCACCTAATGCTAACTCTGAGTTTGCAACCAGTTAACCAAATCCTCTATTGTGGAAAAATCTAATAGAGCTTCTGCTAATTCTTCTAATTGGCTGCTGGATAGCCGTTGAAGGCGCGATCGCATCTCCGGTTCAATTGTACCTAGTCGCCGTGTCAGCAGTCTTAAAATAACAGCTAACTCTCCTTCTTGCCTGCCTTCTTGCCTGCCTTCTTGCCTGCCTTCTTGCCTGCCTTCTTCCAGAGCTTCTTGGTAAACCCTTGTTTGCCTTAATTCATTTAATCCCAACATTTGCTCTACCTCCTGCCTGCTTAAATTGGGAAACTTGTAAATTAGTACTGTTTCTACTAATTCTAGAATCTGGCGCTGTTGGTTAGCATCGGTAATTTCTTCTCTAGTTCTAGCAATCAACTGTTGAGCTTGCTCTGGTGCTACCTGTTCTTTCATACCAATCAGCTTAAGTACGCCCAATTCTAAGGAACAATTGCTAATATCTTGATTGATTCGATCTAAATAGATCCACTGTAACCGTGGATTATTGGCAAATTCGCGATATTGAAGGGGTATGCCAGGATCTAAGCTTCTTTTCGTGAAGATTAGCACGGCTCGCCAGTCGTTACGGGGGCGATAATCTTTGAGGTATAAAAAGATTTCACTGAAAAAGCTGGGATAGAAGTCGCCTTGAGTATCTCGATAGCCCTGAATTTCTACAAAGTAGATAGGCAAATCGATCGCATAAATCGGTGGTAATAGAATACCATCAATGCGAAAACTGGTTTGTTTAACTTCTTGAGAGGAAAAGCTATAGGTAGATGCTGTGGGAAAGGATTCGTTCAAAAGCTCAAAAACTACACCAGGATAATTCTGAAACAACTGGTAGAATAGGCTATCCGTTTGCACTGGGCGATAAATAACAATTTAGCTAAATTTAATATCAGATGTGCAGAGCCGCGAGATGTCGCGGCTACAGAGAGTTAACCATTAAAACCAGTGCGATCGCATTTAGTAGTGGTTGAGGTTAATCCCTGCTTCTTTTGCCATTGCTGATAAGCCTTTGATGTTCAGGGTTTTGATTGCTTTAGTGGAAAGCTTCAGTCTTACCCAACGATTGCCTTCCTCCCACCAAACCCGTTTCCACTGCAAGTTGGCTTCTTGCACTTTTTTAGTCCGGCGGTGAGAGTGGGAAATGGCATAACCGTTGTTTGCCTTTCTGCCTGTGAGCATACATTTACGGGACATAAGAATCTCCAGATCTCTGCGTTTGGGTATCTTGCACGATTTATCATTGTACCCGTAATTCTCGTGAGAGGGTATGATGGCGCGGCGACAATACCCGTGGTAGCAAGATTGTTTGAGATTTTGAACGCGGATAGATGTTTCGTAGGGACAAGTTCATCCGAAATCTTTGTTGGAGGCAGAATTGTTTGGCAAACCCGTCGCAAACAACATATACACTACGAGAGTTTTCAAGCGATATTTATCTCGTTTATTGTTGCATGTAGCAATCCTATTCAAAATGTAAAAAATTTGTAGTGGTAGGGTGCGTTTTGAAAACGCACCCTACAAGCCACTAATCTAGGCTACATCAATTAAATTTTCAGCATGATTCTTTTTTTAGTTGCTTTACTATCCTTCTACGTTGCTTGGAACTTGGGAGCAAATGATGTTGCTAATGCAATGGGAACGTCTGTCGGCTCAAAAGCCGTCACTTTACGTCAAGCACTACTCATTGCAGGGATACTAGAATTTACAGGAGCGGTGTTGTTTGGGCATGAAGTTTCGGAAACTCTAGCAACCAAAATTTTCAATCCTGCCTTATTCGCCTCTCAGCCAGAAGTCTTGTTAGTAGGCATGATATCAGTTTTACTAGCTGGGGGAGCGTGGTTGCAAATTGCGACTTCACAGGGGCTACCTGTATCATCATCTCATGCAATTGTCGGAGCGATCGCGGGTTTTAGTGCTTGCGCGATCGGTTGGGAAGCAATAGACTGGGCATCAATCGGTAAAATTACTTTTGCCTGGGTTATCACGCCAGTAGTCAGTGGTGCGATCGCATCTGTATTCTACTCTCAAGTAAGACGCTGGATTTTAACTCAACCCGATCCCTTACAACAGCTAGAAGAGTGGATTCCCTGGTTGAGTGTGGCATTAATAAGTATTTTTGGCGTTATCGTTCTACCTACTGTCAGTCAGCCAATCTATGCTTTCTTAACTCAACGTTGGGGTTTACAATTTCCCGATCGCGATTTACCTTTGGGGCTAGGAGCGATCGCATCTGTGGGTTTGACTATTTATAGTTGGAGACAGTTAGCAAAGTTAAAAGTCAAAAGTCAGGAGTCAAATTCCCTTGTAGAAAAACAACTCGCACGTTTCCAACTGCTAAGTGCTTGTTTTGTAGCTTTCGCGCACGGTTCTAACGATGTTGGCAATGCGATCGCACCTTTAGCCGCAATCTCCTATATCATTCGTACTGGTAATGTCCCCTTAAATGGTATTACGATTCCGTTGTGGATTCTCGTACTTGGAGGCTTTGGTATTGTTGCAGGTTTAGCGGTTTGGGGTAAAAAAGTCATCGCTACCATCGGCGAAGGGATTATTCCCTTACAACCTAGTGGCGGCTTCTGTGCTGAATTAGCTACGGCTACGACAATTTTACTGGCTTCGCGTCTGGGTTTACCTGTTTCTACATCCCATGCTCTAGTAGGTGGTGTGGTGGGAATTGGTTTAGTTAGAAGTTGGAAAACAATTCAGTTCCAAACCGTGCGAGGAATTGCCGCAGCTTGGATAATTACAGTGCCGATAAGTGCGGCTTTGGGTGCTAGCATCTTTGCGATTGCACGTCTAATCTTCCTCTAGTGGTAAGCGTGTCAGCAACTTTATGCGCGACGCAGTGTTTGTGAGCGTAAATTGTGCGATTGCCGACTTGACACTGTTGAATCCAGTCCCAACCCAGTCTTACCATCGGACGGTGACAAATACCGCAGACGTATTTATCTATAGTATCTAGTTCTGCACCAATTAAATAATTTTGTGCTTCGGGAAAAATTCCTGATTCTTTTAAAAACTCACAGATAACGCGATACGGATCTACTCGACACCACCAACTGGCTACGTGGTACATTTCAAAGCCTAATTTTTCTAGATGTTTTTCATTACCTAAAGTTTTGCTATGTCCACCATTAAGAAAGTGCTGTTCGCCAGCAACTTCTAAGCCTAATAATCTGACTTGGTTGCTATTGTGAGCCGCTACCCACAGTTGATCCAAAATATAAGGAATGGAAGATTGAGAGCTGGAACTCGGTACGATAAATTGGGGTGTAATCAATTTAATCGCTTTGTAAAACTTGGCATAACTATACATGAAATTCGTAAAATTAGCCTTATCCGACCAAATTCCTAACGCTTTTCCATGCATAATCTCATACATAGCCGAATAAGCTTCATACTGCCCATAGCAAAACTGTTTAGTGGTTAAAAAATTCTCTGGGACTTGATAACCTCTTTGTTTGGCAACGCGGAATGCTTGAGAGGTATTTAATTGCTGAAAATATTTTTCCTTTGATGTTGGCAGCGTTGTACCATTAGAGCTGATATAATGCCAGCCCGTTCTTAATGCTTGCACTAGCAAATCGCGATCGCCAATTTCTTGATATAATTGCTCGACATACTCGTAGCAAGGCTTACTATGAGTTGGCAGCTCGAAAACAATTTTATTTTTCGGCGAACCCAGCATAATATCTGAGTTTTTGAGGGTTAGTTTTGTTAGCTTTTCTAACTGAGAAATATAATCGTGAATTCTAATTGCACTTTTAATTTCTTGCACGTCTAGAGACATATAAATATTACTAATAAACTTACATGTATAAAACCATACTTGAATCCACGGATGATGTCTAACCATCTCCAGATATATTTATGAAAACTTTATTCAAATTGCTAAAACAGTAAAGACTTAACGTATAAATACGGAGAATTTAGGGGATGGGTAATGGGTAATGGGTAATGGGTACTTGGAGAGTGGTGCGTGGTGCGTCATAACTGTTCACTACTCACTACTCACTACTCACTACTCACTACTCACTGATAAAGCTGCATCACATCTTTGAGAGATAGGCGCGATTGTACGCCTAAAGTCAAAGCTGAGGTATGCCCTTGGTTAAGATGATCGGCAGCAGCACAACCAATCATCGCCGCGTTATCGGTACAGAGCTTTAAAGGGGGAAATAGCACGTCCAGGTTATGACTAGCTGCTGCTGCTTGCAAGTGCTGTCTGAGGCTGCTGTTGGCTGCGACTCCACCGCCTACAGCAATCGTTTCTAAGCCATAGTCGCGAGCGCAGGCGATCGCCCGTTTGGTAAGCGATCGCGCTACAGTTTCCTGAAAGCTAGCTGCTACGTCTGCCACTGGCACAGTACCATCCTGCTCTAATTGTTTTACTAATCGTAGTACTGCTGTTTTTAAGCCGCTAAAACTCGAATCATAGGGATGATACCCACCTTGAGGTCGGGAAACATTTCCTTCTGGCAGAGGAAAGGCTTGAGCGTTACCTGTCTTGGCTAGTTTGTCAATAATCGGACCGCCAGGATATCCCAGTTGTAATAGTCGTGCAACTTTATCAAAAGCTTCTCCAGCCGCATCATCACGGGTTTCACCTAGAGTTTCATACACGCCGCAATCTTTGACGTGAATTAAGCTAGTATGTCCGCCAGAAACTAACAAACACAAAAAAGGCGGTTGCAAGTTCGGTTCGCTTAAGTAGTTAGCATAAATATGCCCTTCTAAATGATGTACGCCCAAGAACGGCTTTTGATGTAACAATGCCAGAGTTTTTGCTGCTGTGATTCCTACCAATAAAGCACCTACCAATCCAGGCGCACAGGTGGCGGCAATTCCATCAATGTCTTGCCAACTCATTTGAGCTTGCTCTAAGGCTAGGGCGATCGCCTGATTGATAATTTCTAAGTGCTGGCGCGAAGCCACCTCTGGTACAACTCCTCCATACTGCTGATGCAAGGCAATTTGGGAGTTAACAATACTACTACAAACTTGACGATCGTTAACAATCGCCACGGCAGTTTCATCACAACTTGTTTCTATCGCTAAAACTGTAGCCATCTTTGAGGGGGAGTGGGGAGTAGGCAGTGGGGAGTCGGAAGTGGGGAGTTAGCGATCGGGGTGACAAGGGAGATAAAGAAGCAGTTACCCATTACCTATTACCCATTACCCACTACCTACTCTCTATATTAAGTAGCTTAAACTTTGATTTGTTCTAACTTTACTAGGATCGCGCGCGAGAGTATGATTGCTTCCAAGTGCGTGCGAATATACTGTACAAACTGACTCGTTTTGTAAAATAAACTTTTTGTTTTGTAACAAAAGGAAACAATTCCATGCGTCGATTGTTTGCGCTCATTTTTGTATTTGGGATGTGGTTAACTTTTATACCACCAGCAAATGCACAGCAAGCTAGTTTAGTCCGTTGCAGTGACTCTCCTGCATTTATTCAAAGAGCAAAAGCAGCTCGCGATACGACCGCTGACCCTCAATCTGGCGAAAAGCGATTTCAGCGTTACGCTCAAGCAATGTGCGGTCCAGAGGGCTTACCTCACTTAATTGTTGATGGTAATCTCAGCCGTGCTGGTGACTTTTTAATTCCTAGCATTATGTTTCTCTACATTGCTGGTCAGATCGGTTGGGCGGGGCGCTCCTATCTGATAGCAACAAAGAAAAAGTATGCTAGTGAAACCGAAATCAAAGAAGTCATTCTTGATGTTCCTTTAGCATTTCAGAGCATGGTATCAGCCTTTGCTTGGCCCCTAGCCGCTGTCAAAGAGTTGCTTTCGGGCGAACTTACTGCTAAAGACGAAGAAATCCCGATTTCCCCACGCTAGATTAACTTTACTCCTTTTGAAATTAAGTGAGAGGATGACGAATGCAACAAAAGTATTTTCTGCAATATCTTTCTCTAGCGCCAGTTTTGCTATTTGCTTGGCTGGCTGAAACAGCTGTGTGGTTGATCGTATTTAACTACTTCTTTCCCGATCTGCTCTTCCACCCCATGCCTTAAGTAGGGGATAGGAGCTAGAGGTTAGGGAATAGATAATGAAAGAATTGCGATCGATGCTACTCTTTTTTGTTACCTTTTCTCTATCCTCTGGCTCCCCAAAGTGCGATCGCCGATCGGCCAAGCGAATGATGGCGGTTTGAAACTCGCAATTTACTATCGACATAGTGCATAGCGCGCTTCATTCTTTGAGCGATCGTTTATTGGTCAGGAGATCGAAATTCATGCAGCAACAGAACGAACAAAAACACTACCTCCAGCGGTATTTTTCTCTAGCTCCAGTACTAGCCGTAGTAGCTGTCTCGATAGCTTTTACGACTTGGGCAGTTTTTAACTACTTTTTTCCTGACTTACTCTTCCATCCGATGCCATAAACTAAAGGTAGTTGGGTGTTAAGAGCTAGCTATAGCAGTCTTAAGTGATTCATTAGATCTATCGTTATAGGCGCTCTTTGGTCATTGGTAATTTGTTAAATACAATGATGCTAGAAGTGCTTTACGATCGCAAATTTTATGAATCAAGTAGGAGTGCTATAGCCTCTGAAGCTGGTAGGAATAGAAACAGCTAAGTATTATATATTGAATTGAGTGGCATTAAAAGTAAATTTTAGCTCGTAAGTATTTAATAGATCTGCCAAAAGAAGTTTCTCTGCCGATCGCAAAAGCGGTAAAATATTGAGATTTTGGCGGGTTTGATTTGGCAATCGTTCCTGAATTAATATTTTTAAATTAATTTTTTTTAACTTCTCTGCCTAAATTGATATTTGGCTACATTTATTCACCTAAAATAATGCCACGACCTTATTGATATCATACGGAGAATATGGCGCAAGCAATAGATGCATCTAAAAATAGACCCAGCGATCCTAGAAATCAAGAAGTTGTTTTTCCTGCTGGGCGCGATCCGCAAAATAGTAACTTAGAAACGCCGATCAATTCTTCTGGCTTGGTGAAGTGGTTTATTAATAACTTACCCGCCTATCGTCCAGGAATTACTGACATGAGACGGGGTTTAGAAGTTGGGATGGCACATGGCTACTGGGTACTTGGACCTTTTACCAAGCTAGGTCCATTACGGGATACAGATGTTGCTAACATAGCTGGGCTAATTAGCACTCTAGGTATGGTAGCAATCATGACTGCTACAATGGCCTTGTATTCTGCCAGCAATCCACCTCAACCAGTTGCTACTGTCACTACTAACGGTCAAGTTCCTGCTACCTTCAAATCGCCAGAAAGCTGGAACAACTATATTAGCGGATTTTTGATCGGAGGCGTTGGTGGCGCGGTGTTTGCCTACTTTGTGTTGACAAATATAGCTATCATCAAAAATGTTTTTGGTGGACTATTTTCATAAGTTACTTTGGTAATTGGTAATTGGTAGTTGGTGATTGGTGTTTGTCAATTACACATTACCCATTACCTATTACCAGTCTAATCGCTCAATCCTGCTGCTTAGCAGTCGGAAATAAAATAGCTTCTATCTCTTGCAGTGCCGCTTCTCGATTATCGTTAATTACTTTATAATCAAATTCGCCAGCCGCATCAATTTCTGCTTGAGCGCGACGCAGACGACGGGCGATCGCCTCTTCTGAATCTTGACCGCGACCGCGCAAGCGTTGTTCTAACTCTTGCATCGAAGGCGGTAAGATAAATATCCGTAGTACTTCAGGAAAAGAAGAGCGAATTTGTCTTGCTCCCTCTAACTCAATTTCTAAGATCGCAGTTTTTCCTTCAGTGACTTTTTCTGCTACTGGCTGGCGAGGAGTGCCGTAGTAATTGCCAGCAAACTCAGCCCATTCTAGTAATTCGTCGCGATCGACCATTTGTTGAAATTCTTCGCGGCTTACGAAGTAATAGTGTTTGCCGTGAACTTCACCAGGACGAGGGTTGCGCGTCGTGACGGAGATAGAAAGATACAGTCGAGGATGCCGCTGTAAAAGTAATTGCATTAAAGTACCTTTGCCCACGCCACTTGGACCTGTCAGTACAACCAGCCGACCAGCAGCATTTGCGCCTGGAGTTAAAGTAGCAGAAATTTGAGTAGGCAAACTAGTCGTCATCCGCGTTCCCATTTTGTAGTGAAAAAAACGAAACGGTTTATTTCACATACTACTGCTTCTACAGCTCAATTGTCTCCATGATGGTCGCGACCGATCACGAAGCGATTCGCCACTGTTTCTGGCTGAATTGCCGAGAGGATAACATGGCTAGAATCAGTCACAATTACAGCCCGCGTCCGCCGACCGTAGGTAGCATCGATTAGCTGCCCTCGATCTCGTGCATCAGTAATGATACGCTTGATAGGTGCAGACTCAGGACTGACAATGGCAACGACTCGGTTAGCAGATACAATATTGCCAAAACCGATGTTGATTAACTGAATGTCCATGATAAATTAACGCAAAAAATGCGGCGTGAGGAGCAATTAAGTATCTACTTTTCATGGTATCTATAAAAATTTGGAGTTACAAGGCTGAATTTACCGAAAAACCAGGTTTTTAGTTAGTAACACTGGCATTTTTATCCAATTTCTATCTTTGGTTATCCTTCAAAAGGTAGAGACAAATCAGTTATCAGTTGTCAGTTATCAATGGAGAGTGGTAGTTGGTAGTTGTTCCCTTTGTCCCCTTTTCCTCACCCTACTCCCCACTCCCTACTCCCCACTCCCTTTGAAATGCAACCAGTCGATTTCACTACACTCACTGCCGCTTGTAGCGAATTGAGTAGAGATTGGATACCAGCTCGTTTAGAGCAAGTGTATCAGCGCGATCGCTACACAATTTTGCTAGCACTGCGTACTCTCGATCGGCGCGGATGGCTGGAAATCTCTTGGCATCCCCAAGCAGCCCGTATTTGCATCGGCACTCCACCACCGCGACAACCAGATACATTTACTTTTAGCCAACAACTGCTGCACCAACTTAACGGCTTGGCGATCGTTTCTTGTAATCCCACCGTCCTTTGGGAACGGGTTGTCGATCTACAATTTGCCCGTCGTCCTGGGGAACCCGTGTTGTGGCACGTCTACGTGGAAATTATCAGTAAATCTAGTAATGTCGTGCTAACAAATGCGGCAAATGAGATTATCACGGCTGCCCATCAAGTCAGTTCTCAACAGTCGAGCGTGCGCCCCATTCTGACGGGACAAGCTTACGAACTACCTCCCGCGCTTACTGGAACAGCACCATCTTTAGATGAGCCTTTCTTACGCTGGCAAGAACGGGTAAGTCTCGTACCGTCAGCTTTAAAACGCGGTTTGCTCAAAAGTTATCGCGGAATTAGCCCTGCAATTGTACAGGCGATCGCGCAAGCGGCTGGGTTAGATCCAGAGCAATATACAGAGAGCCTGAAAACAGAAGATTGGCAAAAGCTATTTTATTACTGGCAAGCGTGGCTGCAAGCTTTGGCAACAGCAAAATTTTCGCCTGGTTGGACAGAAACAGGATACACGGTTTTAAGTTGGAATGCGATTCAACCTGTATCGAGCGTACAAGAGTTATTAAACCAATACTATACAACTCAACTCGATCGCCAGGAATTCAGCCAACTCCGACATCAGTTAAGTCAAAAAATTCATAATTTACTAGCAAAATTACAGCAAAAGATCGATGCTTTTGAAACACGCTTGCAGCAATCCGATCGCGCCGATAGCTATCGCCAACAGGCAGACTTGTTAATGGCACACCTGCAAGCATGGCAGCCAGGAATGAAGTCAATTACACTAGCAGACTTTGAAACAGGCGCACCAGTCGCGATCGCCCTCAATCCTGAGAAAAATGCGATTCAAAATGCCCAAAGTTTGTACAAGCAAGCAGGCAAACTCAAACGGGCGCGGGGGGCAGTGGAACCTCTACTAGCCGAGGTACAACAGGAAAGAGACTACTTAGAGCAAGTTGAAGCCGCAGTTGCTCAAGTCGATGAGTACGGCTCGGCGGAAGATTTGGAAGCCTTAAAAGAAATCCGCGAGGAGTTGATTCAACAAAAATATCTAGCTGCGCCAGATTACGGACGGCGAAATGCGAATGAGGATTCCAGCATTAATTTTCATCGCGATCGCACCCCTAGCGGTTTTGAGATGCTGATCGGACGTAACAACCGTCAAAACGACCAATTGACGTTTCGCGTGGCGGGAGATTACGATCTTTGGTTTCACGCTCAAGAAATTCCTGGTAGTCACGTTTTAATGCGCTTGACACCTGGGGCTGTACCAGAGGAAGCAGATTTGCAGTTTGCGGCTGACTTTGCGGCTTACTACAGTCGCGCCCGTCAAAGCGATCGCGTACCAGTCGTCTATACAGAACCCAAAAACGTCTACAAGCCGAAGGGAGCAAAACCTGGAATTGCCATTTACAAACAAGAGCAAGTGATTTGGGGGCAACCGTCGCAGGCGAGTCAATATCTTCAATCTCGATCGATTCAATCTGCGTAGAAATATTTCATGCAGCGTCTCTACATCATTACTTCAAATTCGTACTTGGTAGCATCTGCCTTCTGGCGCAGCTAAGTCAAGAATCTGTGAATTTTATTAAAAAAGTCTGTGTTTCTCGTTACAATGTGATTTGGGAGGAAAAGCTTTTACCCGCTGTAGCGACGGGAACGCGCAGTTTGGTATTCCTCATATCGTATCCGACAACGTAATAGAAATTAATTAGACTAGCTATGGGAAGCTGGTCTTTTTTTTAGCAGGTAGATGCGACTTCCCATGCTCTACAGTGAAACAATAAGAAAAGCTAGCGATCGCATCTTGACTTAGGTGCAAGACTTAGCCATGCTGTTGTGTTGTTTGAACTGCGATTGAGGTAGGTCGTGAATATTCAGCAACTGCGCCACGCTCTCAAGGTCAAATGGCTGATTTACTATCAGCAAAATCGACCTTGGATGACTAAAATTCGTATTTGGGGAACGTTTGACGGCAAACGTCGCCCCTGTTCCAGTTTTATCTTGGCAACCGTGACAAATTTGGAACCAAAACTGATTGAGGTACTACCTTTTGTCGCCCAGTTAAATAGCGACCCCGACCAAATCATTGCCGCTTTGGGGCTAAACTTTAATCCAGATGAAGAGTTAAGGGCTGTAAAAGCGCCAACCAAACTACAGGCAAGCCCAACCAGTAATGGTGTTGTCTCTGCTACGCCAGCGGCATACCAGAATGGTAACGGCAATGGGAATGGAAATGGGGCGGGATCGCCTCAAGCGCCAGTACACGTAACTTATAAGCCAGAGGATCGAGTCCCACCGCGATCGCCCATGACTAATTTGCCGACTTGGGTGGATGAGTCCTGTAAGGGGGTAGGACGGAATCCTACCCAAGTTTAATCGCGATCGGTTGTCAGTTATTAGTTATTGTAGGGGCGGGTTTGGCAAATAGCTCGATCGCCAAGCGCCATAAATCTTCGCTCAAAACCCGCCCTGACGGGATTTACGTTCAATTAACCGGACAAAGTATTAGAACCGAAACACAGTTCTAATTGCACCGATGAAAATGTCATCGTTATCGGCGTTGTCGTCTGGTGCGGTTAACCAGATGACTGCTGGAGTTACTTGGATGTTATCTGTGAGTGCATATTTGTAAAAAGCCTCCACATGCAACGAGGTATCCTGGTCGGGAAGACCGAGATTGCTGTCAAGTTCTGTCAGTCTCGGTTCCATGCCCACGATGATACCGCCTACGCTGCCTTCTTTGCCTAGATCGGGAAAGTTCAAGCTAGCAGCCCACGTCCACATCGTACCGTCTCCTCTACCGATGTAGCGATGGTTGGCGTACCCTGCCCAACCACTAATCGCTAAACCAGGACTCAGCCTAAACGTACCCGAGAAACCGTAAGCGTTGACGCTGACGGGTCTACCAAAGCTGCTATTGGATAGATTGCTACCCGTACTAGTGCCGAAGGGTGCTAATTCGGTGTTCGGCGTGACATCAGGATCGTCACCCCCAGCAGGAGAATAGGAATTGATATAGCTGAGACCGAACCTAGAGTTGTCGCTGAGATTGAAGATAATTTGAGCTAATCCAGAATAAGTGCCGTTGAATAAACCGTTTTGTGGGTAGGGATTGCTAGCGTTGTTGGTAGGAACCAAATAGCCTAAATTCAGTTCGATTTGGTCGTTGAAAAAATGCCTGATTCCTACACCAGTACCAGCACTGTAGTTGTAGATGGGGTTGCGTAAGCCAAACAGCGATACAGCGTTACCGTCTAAGAAGGGGGTTAATTGGTAAGAAGCATCAATATCGACAAAACCATTACCCGCTGCTGCTAAGTAAATGTTGGTGCGATCGCCTACGGGAAAGCGATAGCGCAGTAACGCCAGTTGGACATCTCCGCCTGTATCGCCATCAAATTCGATCCGCCCTTCATTTGTCAGCGTTTCACCGCTATTTGTCGTACCTAGCGGTTCGACATTGCCAGCTTGCAAGCGCGTTGTCAGTTGATCTTCGCCTGTAAAACTGGTTTGTAAATTTAGGCGCACTCTGTAACTGGCAGTTGGATTGGTGTCTACTGGTTCGCCAGCAGCATTGTCGCCTTCTAAAAGGCTGATGAGGGCAAAGATCGCTTCTCCCTCTAGCTTAGTTGTAGTGGAAAACTGGTTAGCTGCTAATTCCGCCGTGGTTGCTTCTAACGTGTCAACCCGACCTCTGAGAGTCGCTAGTTCGGGAGCAAATTCTTGCTGTAATCTTTGCAGTGTGGCTAGGTCGTCTTTAGTAACAGCGTCGGTGCTACCTGTGGCGATTAATTCATTAATTCGGTCTAAAGCTGCATTCAAACCAGCCGCAAATTCATAGCGAGTCATGGCACGATTACCGCGAAAAGTTCCATCGGGATATCCTGCGATGACTCCGTATCTTTCTACTAGAGATTGCAAAGCTTGAAATGCCCAGTCAGTTGGTTGCACGTCTGAGAGTTGAGACACAGAAGTGACTTGTGCCATCGAACTTTGTGCTAGATTTTGCACTGGAGTTTCTTCAACCGAATTTAATGTCGAAGTCGTTTGTGCTGCTAATAAATTAATACCTGCAAACGGAGCAATGAGGCTGCTAAGCAGTAATAAAGTCAAGTTTTTTGTTATGTTTTTCATTTGCCACCACACTTTTGAAAACTTTTCATTGGTCATTAGTTATTGGCAGTTAATATATAACTGTCGCGCAAGCGTAAATTTTGCAGAACGCTCGGTACTGCTATCTGAAAGTTGAGAAAAATGGATTTTCTTTTCTCTATGTATGTGGATTTTTCCATGAGAAATCCAACCGCAACTATTTACGGTTGAATTTATTAAATAATGAAGTTTCGCCGTTCTTTTATTTGACTGGCAGATAAATCTCTGTCACTTCTACCAGGTTTCTCTACATTGCTCCCTTCACAATTGAAATGAAATATTGATTATTGAATTGAGGAAATACATGCTATTTCCTCAATTTAGCTATGAGGAAAAACGCAAACATCCATCTGGGGAAATAGTTACAAATACTACTTTTTCTCGGTTTAAATCAATTAACCGTCATACCATTTCTTGAAAACTACGCCTAAAGAAGATTCCCCCAACCCCCCTTAAAAAGGGGAGCTATAGAGTACGACGATCGCCTGAAATGGCATCAAAAACTTTTATTAAAAGATGTTACAAAAAATTTGAATTCGTCATAGTTTATCAGTTTTGAGTTGCGGCGATCGCCCTAAAAAATTTCGTGCCGAAAAAATTAAGTATTAATTTTTAGATATTACGTTTTGTGTTTTGAATTTTTTGTATTTTGAATTAAGTTGACGATCGCATCTGCTAAGTCTGCTGGTACTACAGGTTTGGTCAGGTGAGCTTGAAACCCAGCATTGATGGCTTGCTGTCGGTCTGATTCTCTAGCAAAAGCCGTCAGAGCGATCGCAGGAATTGGAATTTCTTCTCTGGCTGCGGCTTGCGATCGCACCTGACGCAATAGAGAGTAGCCATCTTCCTCTGGCATCCCAATATCGCTAACGATCGCATCTAGCTGGAATTGATGCAAAATTTCTAGGGCTTCTTGGACTGATTTAGCTACCTTGACCGTCGCCCCTTCTAAAGTCAAAGCAAAATGCAAAAATTCTCGCGTATCGGCATCGTCATCGACGACAAGAATTCGCACTCCTTGTAGGGGTTGTGGGGTGTGGGTTGTTGGTTCCTCCCTACTTCCTGTTTCCTGTTCTCTACTCTGTGCAAGCAGAGGCAACAGAACGGTAAATGTCGCCCCTTTTCCTTCACCAGGGCTGTCAGCGGTGACAGTTCCCCCATGCAATTCTACTAAATGACGCACGATCGCCAATCCCAGTCCTAATCCATTCTTAGAGCGGATGGTTGGATCGTCCATCTGACGAAAACGCTCGAAAATATACGGTATAAAGTCAGGGCTGATGCCTTTACCTGTATCGGTAACTTGGAGCTGGGCGTAGTTGGTAGTTGGAGAGCGGTAATTGGTAATTGGTAATTGGTAATTGGTAATTGGTTGTTCTTCCTCAGCTCTTTCATCCCTGTTTCCTTGCGTCAGCGTCACTTCAACTCGTCCGCCGTTGGGAGTGAATTTAATTGCATTTGTCAAGAGGTTGGTCACAATTTGCTGTAGGCGATAAACATCTCCAGAAACCATGAAGGAAGAATTTGGCAGTTGGAATTCTAAAGCGATATTTTTTGCTTTAGCTGCTAGTCCTAAACTCGTTACGGTTGTCTCAACTACGGTTATGAGATTGACAGGAGCAAGATTGAGGCGGAGAGTACCGCGAATCATGCGAGAAATATCTAAAAGATCTTCGATGAGTTGGGATTGGGCTTGAGCGTTGCGCTCGATAGTTTCTAAAGCACGGTTAGCTGTTGTTGGGTCGTACTTACGGGTTCGCAGGAGTTTTGCCCAACCGAGAATAGAATTGAGCGGCGATCGCAATTCATGAGAGACGATCGCTAAAAATTCGTCTTTGTTGCGATTGGCTCTCTCTGCTTGTTCGCGGGCTGCTTGTTCCCTAGCTAAAAGTGCTTCCCGTTCTCGTTCCCATTGCTTTTTCTCGCTGATATCTAAGACAAAGGCAACACCGCGATCGCGATATCCTGGTAGAAAAGCACAGCCGAGTAAAATGGGAATGCGACTACCATCTTTACAAATGTATTCTTTCTCAACTGGGGCGTATTTGCCTGTAGTTTGTAAAATCTCAAACTTTTGAGCATCAGCTTCGCGAAACTCTAGTGGTGTAATGTCGTTATAGTTAATTTGTCCGGCTTGAATTTCGGCGCGAGAATAGCCAGTCATACGACAGAAGTTATCGTTAGCGTCGGTTATTTTCCCCTCATTATTCCAGAACAAAATTCCAATCAGATCGGACTCAAATACGCCTCGAAATAAAGCTTCGCTCTGTCGCAAAGCTGCATCAGCTTGTTGGCGTTGTGTAATGTCGCGAATTAGCCAACGCCAACCGAGCGACTGCCCCTGACGATCGAGTACGGTTGCTAGCGAGACTTCAGCAGGAAAAGTTTTACCTCTAGGGGGCTTTAAACTCAACTCCCATGTTTGTATGGATTGTGGGGATGTCAGACTATCTATCTTTGCTCCAAGTTGATTTAACTGGCTTCTAAAAGCAATGATGTCCTGCCTAGCGACAAACACACTTAAGGGTTTACCAATTAACTCTTGTCGATCGCTGGCTAGCAAATTAGCTGCGGCTCGGTTTGCTTCCTGGATCGTCCCTAGGCGATCGGTGACTAAATATCCATCTGGAGCAAAATTGAATAAGTCTTGATACCGCTGGCTCTGTAATTCGCTCAAGTCACGAGCGCGTATCAGTTCTTCATTCTGCTGGTTGATTTCCTCTTGAGAAATTTGGAGTTCTTCTAGCACCGCCTGCAAATTCTGGTTGCTTTGAGTTAATGCAGCTGCACGTTGCTCTAACTGAGCGTAAACCTCTCTTAGCGTTGCTTCAGCCTGTTTTTTGTCGCTAATGTCTCGTGCTTCGGGAATTAACAATACAACTTGTCCAGTTTCATCAAATACTGGTTTGAGGGAGAAATCAACTGTTGCTACCCTATCCTCTGCATCCAATACATCTACTTCGTAGCGGACAAACTCACCCGCCGCAGCCAGCGCGATCGCTTTCTTTACTCGTGCTTGAGTTTGGGGTGAAATCGCCCAACATTTAACCTCCCAAAACGGGCGATCGATAACTTCTTCTTTTGTATTGCCGCTAAAATCTAAAGCTGTTTGGTTGACTTCGAGTAAAATTCCTTCAGGGGAGAGCAAGCCAATCAACTGAAATGTAGAGTTGAAAATTGCTTTATGACGGCGATCGCTCTCGCGTAGTTTTGCCGCTAATAAACGGTATTGTTGTTTGTTTCTCTCCGCTGCTTCTCGCACTTGTTGTTCTTGAGCTAGCAAGCGTTCCCGCTCTATTTCTGTTTGTTTGCGTACTGTAACGTCTCGCCATGCAGCCACAAACCCATCATTTAATTTACTAATCCGAATATCGTAAGCTAAAGTCAAGCAGCGATCGCCAAAAACATCCGTGTATTCTACAGATTCTTTCATCAACGGTTCGCCCGTTTCCACCACGCGGCAATATTCCTCAAATAGTTCGCTACCTTGATGAGCGGGAAATAACTCGCAAAGCCTTCTGCCAACTTGTTGTTCCTGCGTCATGCAGTTATGTTCGCAAGCGGCTGGATTGACATATTCAACTTGAAAATCTACGATTTGCCCAGAGTCGTTGCGAATACTGGTGTAGATGCCAAAACAGTCGAGTAAATTTTCTACAGAAGTTTTAAACCGTTGTTCGCCCTCTTGCAGTTTTCGCCGCAGTCGAGCATTTTCGATCGCGCTGCGTACTGCCAGACGCACTTCCTCAGCTGTAACTTGCCCTTTAACTAAATAATCTTCTGCCCCGCTTTTAAGTGCTTTAACTGCGATCGCTTCATTACCACCGTCTGTCACCATAACTACAGGTGGACAACTACCATTTAGTGCTTGTAATTGTGCCAGCAACTCCAGCCCGTTGCAGTCTGGTAATTGGTATTCTAGTAGAATGCTATCTAAAGATAAACTTTGACACAGAGCTAGTCCGCCCTGACCTGATTCCGCTTCCAAAATCGCGTACGTGAATTTTTGCTCCGCAAGTAAGTATTGGCGGTAGATTTTTCGGGCTTCAGAGCAACAATCAATGATTAAGACTGTTCGCTGCTGGGTCATACATGCATCCTGTAGCGCAATCTAAAAATTGGGCGATCGTAGTTAACTAACTCTATTGTTAAAATAAATTACCATTGATACGTCCAATAGGCATACTCCATGAGACATACTGTTAACCTCTTTTAGCCTGTTCTTTTTGTCATCTATCCGTAAGCAGAAATTCTTGTTATACTAATTTTTGCAACTTACCGATACGCGACCAAAGCCCCTGAATTCTCTTTATTTCGTCCACAACGTTCATAACGT
>ERZ1066118.419-NODE-419-length-40419-cov-14.631256_pt1 | contig 40419 bp, 33 predicted proteins | sample MGYA00382765_ERZ1066118 | MGnify/ENA primary metagenome ERZ1066118 (study PRJEB33369, sample SAMEA5778348) | biofilm metagenome | biome: Industrial cooling water; feature: Water cooling tower basin; material: Biofilm | place: United Arab Emirates | collected...
GTCGAAATATTCATGCACAAATTTAAAATTTATTTTGTTCGTCGCAACAAGTCTACTTATTTTTTCACCTCTAAATTCAACTAATACATGCCCCGATTTATCAAATTTGTAATGCTTACCTTCACTATTCTTAATTTGAAAATGACTCTCACTAAAAAATACCTCTAAACCAGAGGTCATTTTTTCAAGTTCATCAATCATATATTGTTCGATAAATTTTGCTTCGTCTTGCAGAGATAGATTACACGCATCTTTACAAAAAGTTAATGCTTCAAGCCATGCTTGATTACAAAGTCTATAATTTCGTGTGTATCGAACAATTTCGGAAAATTTTGCAAATTCATAATCAATCCATTCTGAAAAAGGTGTAATTTCGATTTCTTTGAATTTGAGTTTTGTGAAAAAGTAACTGGATTTTCCATATCCAAAATTTGTTCTTACTTCAACTGAAAAATCAGGCGTGAACTGATACACAGGTTCAGACCATCCATCAATCCTATGAGAAAACAAAATGATGTCTTTATCATCGTGGCATAATCTGTAAGCTTTATTTATTGCATACGCTTTGGTCCACAACTCGTACTTTTCAAAAATTTCTTGCTTCAATTCAGTAATCTTTTCATCAATATTATATCTCTTTCGATCATTATAATAATTTTTATAAAAAATACCTTTCATTTTTTGAATATATGGTATAATACTGATTCAAAATTAAAATGTCGTAGGGGCAACCCTTGCGGTTGCCCTGGGTGGCCTGCCAACGACGCCACGGGCAACCGCAAGGGTTGCCCCTACGACATCTGGAAATTGAATTGGTATAACATCAGCATTATTAGCAGTAAACGCTTGGAATGCTCCATCTAATATTTTACAGTATCTATAGTGGTTTGAGAGTACATCAAATTCAGGGGTAAATTGTAAAAATTGGATTAAATCTTCCAAACTAGAACCTGTATCATAACATATTGACTTGAGTTCATCTAATTCGACTTCAAACTCATTTTCAATTTCAATAAAATTCATTTCAACATCATCAGTAAAATAACTGATACGCAGAATGCATAACACTACTTCATTAATTGACAAACTTTTCATAGTTTTTTCTTTTCAGTACTTTTTTCTGTTATGCTCTCAAGTTTCGCGTCCAGATTATTTCGTGAGCCATGCCTCAATTTCGGCTTTGACTACCTCGTGGGGAATGACTTCACCCCGCTGGACTTGTTCCATCGATTCGTTGAGGCGTTCGAGTTGCTGGGGCGTCAAGTCGTCCAAAATGTCACGCTTACTCCCGTTCAACGCCCGGAAGATGCTTTCAAGTTTCAGTTGGTCCTCCTCGGCGTCAATCAATTCGTGGAGCCACTCTTTGAGAATTGTTTTTTCCATGTGCGGTATCGTTTTCAGAAATCTGTTTGCGTTGACCGTGCCTTCCATTCAATCCGGCATTGTGAAGGCCAAATAACCTAATCCCCCCAACTTTCCAAACCCCACCCCTTTGCCATCTCCCCCCCAACCCTGTTGTTCGGAGTTTGAAACTCCGAACCTGACGACTACGCCGCCTTTGCCGTCCGTTGCTCCGTCTCCACCGGCAGCAGACTCCCCAAATTCACCACCTCTGAAGCATCCAAAATTTCAAATCCCACGATTTTGTCGTCTGCGCCGAGGTCGAGCACGATGTGGTCGGTCAGGGCTACGTTCGTGACGGGCTGCGGAGCCGGGTCAAACCGGACGTACAGCAAATCGGTGTCGGTGTCGTAGGAAATCTTCATGGCTAACTGGGCGTAAACTGTCCGTAGAACACGTAAACGGTGATGGTAAAGATAGTGTCGTTTTCTTCCACGTACACGACACGCACCCGCTTTTCGGCATACCACGTGCCATTCCATTGAGTGCTAAACGGAAAGGTCTTCTCTTTTGCTTGTCGGTTGTTGCGGGCCGGGTAAACCGTTCCGTTTTCAATGACCTCCTCAATCTCGGCTTGGGTGGTGCCGCGTTCTTCGGCACGTTCGAGCGTGTGACGGGCAATGTAAATGCGCATGAAGTGGGAAGAACTGCTCCCAAATAACCCAATCCCCCCCAACTTTCAAAACCCCACCCCTTTGCCATCTCCCCCCCAACCCGTAATTTTACGAAACCCCAACCCCTGACCCCAGCCCGCAGGCCGCCGTTGCTCGTTTAATCAACTGACTGTCAACGAACGACTGCCGACTGACGACTAAGACATGTACGCCTACCTCGACGGGAAACTGACCTACAAAGAACCCGCCTACGCCATCCTCGACGTGGGCGGCGTGGGCTACGAAGTCCGCATTTCCCTGCAAACCTACTCGGCCCTGCCTTCGGGCGAAGAGCGCGTGCGGCTGTTCACCCACCTGAGCATCCGCGAAGACGCCCACGTGTTGTTCGGCTTTCTCGAACCCGACGAAAAAAAGCTCTTCCTCGACCTCATCTCGGTGTCGGGCATCGGGGCCAACACCGCGTTGATGATGCTCTCCTCGCTCTCGACGGGCGAAATCCGGCAGGCCATCGTCGGCGAAGACCTCCGCACGATTCAGGGCATCAAGGGCATCGGGGCCAAAACCGCCCAGCGGGTGATTCTCGAACTCCGCGACAAGCTCAAAAAAGAAGGCATGATGGGCGGCACCACGCTCTCGCCCCTCGCCAACGCCGCCAAGCGCCAGGACGCCCTCGCCGCGCTCACCGTCATGGGCATTCCCCGCCCGATGGCCGAAAAAAGCGTCGAAATCCTGCTCAAGCGCGACCCCGACATCAAGCTCGAAGACCTCATCCGCCAGGCCCTCCGCTGAAGGGGAGGACTTTAGTTAAATCGCTGAATTTTAAGGAAAAACAAGGAATGAAAAATAAGAAATGAAGAAGGAGCGCTGCCCGTTGTCGGCCTTCTGCCTTCCTTATTTTTCATTCCTTGTTTTTCATTCTCTGGAAATTTGACGGACCTAAGATTTCGGCGTCGCCGGGGCCAATATTGGCACGGTGTTGGCCGTTTGGAAGTAGCGTTCTTGGGTGGTAGGGGAGAGAAGAAATAACAAAAAATAAGAAATGACGAAGGCAAAAGGCAACTGACGGGTTATATCCCTTTTTCATTCGTCATTTCTTATTTCTTGTTCTTCCTTCTTCTCACCTCTACCTCCGAAAGCCGACCACCATCAGACCACCCATCTTGCGAAGAAATTTATCCTTCCCCGCCCTAACCTGGCTGTTGACCCTGCTGTGGCTGGCGCGTCCGGCGCTGGCGCAGAACCCGCTTGCGCCGACTGATTCGCTGCCCAGTTTCCCGCAGGAGGATTCCATTCGCGCCAAATCGGGGCGGCGGCCCGTGCTCAAACTTTCCGACCGCTACCTCAACCGATTCAGCCAACCCCTCCCCAACTCGCCGTTCGTGCCCCGCGACCCGCGCAGCCTCAACACGCAGTTTCGGGTCGATTCGGCGGGGCGATTGACGATTTACGAACGCCTCGAACCTGGCTCCGGCGCGCGGCCCTTCGACTACCGCCCCGCCGAAACCCTCACGCCCGAGCAGTACCGCGCCCTGCAAAACCGCCGGGCTTACCAGGACGTGCTCCGGGGCTACGAAGCCTCCGGCAGCGGGCGCAGCGAAGTGAGCGGGCGGGGGCTGTTCCCCAAATTCAACCTCAGCGCCCCCGGCCTCGACCGCATTTTCGGGGGCAACGGCATCGAGTTCAAGCCCAACGGCTCGGTGCTGCTCGACCTCGGTTTTCTGTTCCAGAACATCGACAACCCGGCCATTCCCGTGCGGCAGCGGCGGACGGGCAACTTCGTGTTCAACCAGCAGGCGGCGATTAATTTCCAGGGAAAAATCGGCGACAAGGTCAACATCAACACCAACTTCGACACGAAGGCGAGTTTCAACTTTGAAAACCAACTGAAACTCAACTACCGCTCGCAGGAGGAAGACATCATCCAGAACCTCGAACTCGGCAACACCGCCATGCCCCTCAACAGCCAGTTGATTCCGGGCGTGCAGAATTTGTTCGGGGCCAAAGCCCAGCTTCGGTTCGGGCGGCTCGACGCCACCGTCATCGCCGCCCAGCAGCGCTCCAAGCAGGAAAGCATCACGTTGCGCGGGGGCACGCAGGGGCGACCCTTCGACATCCGCATCGACAACTACGACGAAAACCGGCACTTTTTCCTCAGCCAGGATTTTCGGAATCGCTACGAAGGTGCGTTGCGGTCGCTGCCCCAAATCACGTCGGGCATCACGATTACCCGCCTCGAAGTGTACGTCACCAACCGCACGCAGAGCACCGAAACGCTGCGCAACCTCGTCGGGCTGGCCGATTTGGGCGAGGCCCGGCCCTACGCCGCCCAGAATCCGGCTTTGCAACCGATTAATCCCAACAGCCCCGCCGACAACGGGGCCAACGGACTTTTCAACCGGGTTTCGCAGAACGCCGCCCTCCGGCAAATCGACAACACGGCGTTTGAACTGGAACAGTTGGGCTTTGCCAAAGGCATCGACTTCGACGTGCTGCGCGGGGCCAAACGCCTGACCCCCAACGAATACCGCTTCCACCCCGAACTCGGTTACGTGTCGCTCGTCGCGCCGTTGCGCAACGACGAAATCATCGCCGTGGCCTACGAGTACACTTTTCAGGGCCGCAAGTACAAGGTTGGCGAACTGACCGAGGATTACCAGAACCGCCGCGACGACGAGGTGCTGGTGCTGAAACTCCTCAAATCGGCCACGCTCCGCAACCGCACCGACCTGCCGATGTGGAACCTGATGATGAAAAACATCTACTCGCTCAACACCCAGAGCGTGCAGCGGGAGCGGTTTCAACTGCGTATCATCTACCGCGACGACCTGACGGGCATCGACAACCCCACGTTGCAGGACGTGGAAAACCCGATTCTGCGCCAGGAATCCATCCTGCGGGCGATGAACCTCGACCGCCTCAACTACATGGGCGACCTCTACGCCGACGGCAACTTCGACTGGGTGGAGGGCGTGACCATCGACTCGCGGAACGGGCGGGTGATTTTCCCCGTGCTCGAACCGTTTGGCTCGAATTTGCGGAAATACCTGACCCCGGCGGAGGCCGAAAAGTACGTCCACGATGTGCTCTACCGGGGCACGCTGGTGGACGCGCAGTTGGTGGCCGACAAAAACAAGTTTTTCCTGAAAGGCTCCTTCCAGTCGTCGGGGGGGGCGGAAGTGCAACTGCCCTTCGGCGTAGACGAGCGCTCGGTGCGGGTCACGGCCGGGGGCGTGGGGCTGAATCCGGGGACGGATTTCCTCGTTGAACCGGGTTCGGGCCGGGTGCGCATCGTCAACGAAGCCATCCTCAATTCGGGGCGGGACATTCAGGTTTCCTGGGAAAAACCCGACCTCTTCAACAACCAAATCCGCACCCTGCTCGGCACCCGCCTCGACTACCGGATTGACCGCGATTTCAACGTCGGGGCCACGCTGATGCGCTTGCGGGAAACGCCCCCGGCCAACATCCGCCGCGTGGCCCTGGGCAACGAGCCGGTCAACAACACGATTTTCGGCTTCGACGCCAACCTGCGCAAGGAATCCGGCTGGCTGACCAAAGCTCTCGATGCGTTGCCGCTGATTCAGACGAAGGAGATGTCGAACATCACCTTCCAGGGTGAGTACGCGCAGTTGCTGCCCGGCGTCACGCCCCGCGTGGCCAGCCGCAGCTACCTCGACGACTTCGAGGGTGCCCGCACCGTGTACGACTTCACCCGGCAACCCAACCGCTGGCGGCTGGGGGCCACGCCCCAGCCGTTCGGTGTACCCAACCGCGCCAACCCCCTGGAGTATGGCTACCGCCGGGCCAAGATTTCGGTCTATTCGGTGGACCAGACGTTCTACACCGGCCTCAACGTGGGCACGGCCCCACCGACGAACATCACGCCCGAAGATTTGCAGAACAACTACGAGCGCAACGTGGCCCCGCAGGAGGTGTTCCAGAACCGGGCCTTGCTGAATTTCAACCTCCCGCTCAACATCCTCGACGTGGCGTACTTCCCCACCGAGCGGGGGATGTACAACTACAACCCCACCCTCGACCCCAACGGGCGGCTGCTCAACCCCCGCCAGAACTTCGGGGCCGTGACCCGCGCCATCACCGCCGACAACGATTTCGACAACGCCAACGTCGAAATCATGGAATTCTGGTTGATGGACCCGTTCATCACCGGGCCGAACGGCGTGGTGCGCGACGGGATTTTCAGGAAAAACAACGAAACCGGCGGCAAACTGCTCATCAACCTCGGCGACGTGTCGGAGGACGTGATTCCCGATTCGCGGTACAACTTCGAAAACGGCCTGCCCGCGGGCGAGGCCATCCCGACCGGCCCCAGCCGCAACGTCGATTCCACGGCCTGGGGCCGGGCACCGCGCCAGCAGTTCGTCATCAACGCCTTCGACAACGTGGCCCGCGAGCGGCAGGACATCGGCCTCGACGGCCTGGCCTCGGCCACTGACCGCAACGAGGAAGCTGCCCAGTTCCGCACGACGTTTTTGAACCGCCTGCCCCCCACGCTGACGCCCCAGGCCCGCGCCGCCATCGAAGCCGACCCTTCGGCGGACGACTTTGAGTTTTATTTTTCGGAACAGGCCAACGCCGAAAACCGCTCCATCGTCCAGCGCTACAAAAACTACTTCAACTACGAAGGCAACGCCCCCGAAAGCCTGACCGGGAATCAACTGACGCCCGCTTCGACCACCCTGCCCGACATCGAAGACCTCAACATCGACAACACCATCAACGACAACGAGGGCTATTTCGAATACGAAATCGACCTCCGCCCCGGTCAACTCGACATCGGCAAGGGCTACGTCGTCGACAAGGTGCAGGGCCTGAACGGTGCGACCTGGTACCTGTTCCGGGTGCCCGTGCGCTCGCCGACGCGGCGCGTGGGCGGCATTTCCAATTTCAAATCCATCCGCTTCATGCGGATGTACCTCACCGACTGGGCCGAACCGGTGGTGATGCGCTTCGCCCAGTTGCAGCTCACCGGCTTTTCGTACCGCAAATACCTCGGCGATCTAGCGCCCAAGGGCCTCCAGGAAGTGCCCGAACCCTACGACCCGCAGTTCCGGGTCACGACGGTGAGCATCGAGGAAAACGGCCCCGGCTCGAAGGGCGCGGGTCAGATTCCCTACGTGGTGCCCCCCGGCTACCAGCGCGACCGCGACATCACGACCCTCAACAACGCCGAACTTAATGAGCAGGCCCTCAACCTGAGCGTGGTTGGCCTCCGCGACAACGACGCGCGGGCGGTGTTCAAAAACGTGAACTTCGACCTGCTCCAGTACCGGGGCCTGACCATGTCGGTCCACATGGACAATCCGGCCAACGAGAGCGGCACCACCCAGGCCTTCCTGCGCCTGGGCACGGATTTCAACCAGAACTACTACGAAATCAGCCTCAAAAGCCTCAAGGCCACGGTGCCCGGCACGTTCCAGCCGGGAGAACCCGACCCCGAAATCATCTGGCCCGCTGAAAACAAATTCGATTTTTCGCTGGACGAATTCCGCCGCGTGAAGGCCGAACGCGACCGGGCCGGAGCCAACCAGTCGGTGCCGTTTTCGATTGAAACCGAGGATGGCAAGTACGTGCTGACCGTCGTGGGTCGGCCCGACCTCTCGGCGGTGATGGTGATGATGCTGGGCGTGCGCAACCCCCGTTCGCCGGACGAAGCGGAAAAAACGCTCAACGTGTGGTTCAACGAACTCCACGCCAGCGGCTTCGACCAGACCGCCGGGCGGGCGGCCATCGGCCGGGCCGACATCAAGCTGGCCGATTTCGCCAACGTGAGTTTGACGGGGTCGTTCAAAACTTACGGCTTCGGGGGCGTGCAAACGCGGATTTCGGAGCGGGAGCGGAATTACAGCACCGAATTCGGCGTGGCGTCGAGCATTTCGCTGGACAAACTGATGCCCGAAAAATGGGGCCTCCGCGTGCCGCTCTACGTGAGTTACGACCGCCGCAACGTGCGCCCGCACTTCAACCCGCTGGACCCCGACATGCCCCTGGAGCAGTCGCTGAGCACGTTTCGCAACGACGAACAGCGGAGCAACTACCGGCGCTTGGTGGAGGAGAACCAGACGCGGCGGGCGATTAATTTCTCGAACGTCCGGAAAGTCCGGATGAACCCCAACGCGAAGGCCAGGGCCTACGACATCGAAAATTTCTCGTTCACCTACGCCTTCTCCGACGCCCTCCGGACGAGCATTTTGCTCGACGAATACCGGCAGCTTTCGCACCGGGGCGGGTTAACCTACGCCTACACCCGGCAACCGACGTATTGGCAGCCGTTCAAGCGGGCGAAGGGGCTGCTCGAACGACCCGGTTTCGCGCTCTTGAAGGATTTCAACCTCAGTCTGCTGCCTTCCGAAGTGACTTTCCGGGCCGACATGGACCGGAGTTTCATCAAAACCCAACTCCGCAACGCCGAACCCGACAACACGACCTTCCCGCCCCGTTTGACGACCCAGGGCATCGCGCCGCTGTTCGAGAAATACTGGCTGTTTAACCGCGTGTACGGCACGACCTGGAACCTGTCGCGCAGCCTGACCGTGAACTACCGCGCCAACGCCCAGGCCATCATCGACGAACCTTTCGGCAATCTCGACACCGAAGTGAAGCGCGACTCGGTGCGGCAAAGCCTGATGCGCCTGGGGCGGACGAAGTTTTTCGACCAAAGCATCACCACGGCTTGGCAACTGCCCCTCAACAAAACGCCCCTGCTCGACTGGATGACGGCCCAGGCGGCCTACAACGTGGGGGTGAAATTCCAGGCCAACGCCCTCAACCTGACCGACTCGACCGGCGCGCTGTTCGGCAACACAATTCAGAATTTCCGCGACCGCCAACTCACCGGCCGCATCGACTTCGTAGCGCTGTACAACCGCATCAAGTCGCTGCGGTGGGTGAACTCGCCCCGCCCGCCCCGCCGCGACATCGCCCGGAGTCCGGGAGATTTCGAGGAGAGCGAGCGGCAACCGAGCCAGTTTTTGAAAACCATCGCCCGCACCCTGCTCACCGTGCGCGGCATTCAGTACAGCTACAGCATCAACGAAAGCACGATTCTGCCCGGCTTTTTGCCCTTCCCCCGCTTTTTCGGCAACAGCCGCGAAAACGCCCCCGGCATTCCGTTCGTGCTCGGCAGCCAGGACGGCGACGTGCGCTTCCGGGGGGCGCAGGAAGGCTGGCTGACGAACAGCACGGTGCAGAACCAACCCTTCGTGCAGACGGTGAAAAAAGCGTTTCGCGCCACGACCAACCTGGAGCCGTTCCGCGATTTCAAGGTGGCCGTGGACATGCGCTTCGACCGCTCCGACAACTACCAGGAATTTTACCGTCCGGCCACGGTGGGCGGGCCGTTCGTGAGCCAAAGCCCGCTGCGGTCGGGCAACTACTCGATGTCGTACCTGTCGTTTCTGACGGCGTTTGAGAAAACCGACCGGAATAATTTCTCGGCCAACTTCGAGCGGTTCAAGGAGTACCGCGCCACGCTGCTGGCCCGCCTCCGGGCCGCCAACCCGGCGGGCGACGCCTACAACCTCAACTCCCAGGACGTGCTGATTCCGGCGTTTTTCGCGGCCTACAGCGGCAAAAGCCCGGAGAAGGTGAAGTTTTCGCCGTTCTACAAATTCCCCCTGCCCAACTGGGATTTGCGCTGGGACGGGCTGATCAACAACCCCTGGTTCAAGCGGCGGTTCAGCAGCATCAACATCCGCCACAAGTACACCTCCACCTACAACGTGGGCAGTTTCGTCTCCTCGCTCGAATACGATGCGGCCTTCGTGGGCCTCACCGCGCCGCTGTACCCCTTCGCCACGCAGTTCAACGCCCAGGGGCAGTTCATCCCCGTGTACGTGATGAGCGTGATTTCGTTCGTCGAGCGCTTCGAGCCGTTCATCGGCGTGCAGTTTCGGCTGAAGAACGGCCTCACGGGTGGGCTGGATTACAACCAGGACCGCAACGTGGGCCTCTGGCTGACCAACGCCTCGGTCAACGAAATCACGAACAAGGGCCTGCGGGCGAGTTTCGGGTTCGTCAAGCAAAACATGCGGGTGCCCTTCCGGGTGAACGGGCGGCGGGTGCGGCTCAAAAACGACCTGACCTTCAACATGCAGCTCACCATGCGCGACGAGCGCATCCTCCAGCGAAAGCTCGACGCCGAGACGATTCCCACGGCGGGCAACATCGTGTTCCAGTTGAACCCCACGGTGAGCTACAACGTCAACCGCCGGTTGAACCTCCAGCTTTACTTCGACCGGCTCGTCAACGACCCCCTGGTGTCGAACTCCTTCCGGCGGGCCACCACGGCGGGCGGGGTGCGGGTGCGGTTTAATCTGGCGGAATAGATTTAAAATGGTTTCCCGCTAATTTTCGCGGAAAATTCATGTTCAGCATCCGCGAAAATCAGCGGAATCTGCGGGAGACTTTTTGGTTTATTTTTGAAAAAAATCAACACGCTCATGACCATCATCATCGAGACCGACGAAAAGCATCTGCCCAAGTTTAAGGCTTTGGCAAAAGAAGTGGATGCGAAAGTGACGACCCGCAAAAAGCCTAACCGGCTGATGGCTGAAATTGAGGAAGGTTTGAAGGAGATTGGAAAAATCCGGCGTGGGGAAGCTCAAGGCATGACTCTGGAAGAGGCCCTTTATAGCAAATAAAATCATTGCCACGCGTTTATTTTCACAGGTAGTCAAGCGCTTCGTCAAGAAATTCAAAACGCTCGACGAGGACGTTCTCGTACTGCGTGAACGGTTGATGGAGAATCCAACACTCGGCACTTCCCTCGGCGGTGGGCTTTTCAAAATCCGCCTCGGTACCAAAAGCAAGGGTGGCGGCAAAAGCGGCGGATTCCGCATCATCACCTACCTCGTTCACGAAACCGAAGAAGGCACCGACGTTTACCTCGTCACGATTTACGACAAGTCGGAGGAGGACAGCATCGACAAAAACGGCTTGTTGGCACTGGTTCGCCGGTACATTGGCAAACCAACGTCTGGTAACGAGTGCTAAAACGCCCCTGACTTGCGCCCGACGGTCAGCGGCGTTTCTTTGAAAAACCCACCATTTCCCCGTTCTTTGACGACCAAACAACCTTCCCACGCCTAACCCGACTGCCGAATGGATCGCTGGTCCCGCCCGCTGCCCCTCCTCTTGCTCCTGGCTTCGGTGTTGCCGTTGCTCGCGACCCGTTCGCAGCAGGTTGCCGGGCCGGGGCCGAAGGTGATCCCCCAGTACCGGCTCAAACTCGAAGCGAAGGACACCCACGGCAACGCCCTGCCCGCTACGATGGTGGTTTCATCGATAAAAACGAAGCTGTCACTCCGCAAAAGTCTGGCCGACGGGCCGCTGATTCTCAACCTCCGCTCGGGCGACGTGTACGAGGTGGAAGCCTCGTATGACGGTTTTCAAACGGTCAAAAAAACCCTCCGCCTCGACCGCCTGGGCGATCCGGCCCGCACCAACCTGCTCGTCACGCTCGAACTGCCTGCCGTGCGGGTGCCGCTTCAGGTGTCGGTGGTGGACGACCGGACGGGGAAACCCATCCAGGGTTTTTGGATGAAAACCGAAGACGGCGACCCCAACCAGTTCACCGAAAGCCAGTTCATGCCCGAATCGTCGGCCAAAATGCTCGTCGATCCGGGCCGACCGGTGCGCGTGGTGGTCAAGGCGGAGGGCTACGCCATCCAGTCCCACGAAATCGCCGACAGCCGCTTTGTCAGCGACGTGACGCTCCGGCTGCGGCCCCTCGAAGAGTGGGCCGTGCGACCGTACAGCGTGCGGGTCATCGACAGCGACTACCAGCACCTGCGCAGCCAGTACGACGTGCAGGTGCGCGACGAACTGATGCAGCCGGTGCCCCTCCAGCACGACCAGTACACCAACGACTGGCAGGTGCTGCTCAAACAGCGGGGGCAGTACACGATTGAAGTGCAGGCGCCGGGTTACGTGCCCTACCGCGATACGCTCCGCAACGTGCCCCAGTCGACCATTCTGGTGATGCTCCACCGCCGCGTGACCAACGACGACGCCCGGCAGAGCCTCTCGATGCTCAACGGCACCGGCAGGGGCGTCAGCGAAGCCCGGCCCGCCTACTACGCGCAGTGGGTTGAGAAACTGTACCCGTCGGGTCGGCAATCGGCGGCGAAAGCCGGGCGTACCGACCAAAACCTGCTGACCCTCGACAAGGTGTATTTCGACCAGGGAAAAGACGAAATCCGCGCCGATTCGTACGAACAGTTGCGGCAACTGGTCGATTTGCTCACGGCTTACCCGGCCCTGAAACTCAAAATCGCCGGCCACACCGACCGCCTCGGCGACCCGAAACTCAACTTTTTCCTTTCCGACCAGCGCGCCGGAGCCGTGTACCATTTCCTGGTGGACCGGGGCATTGACCCGAAACGGTTGCGGTTTCAGGGCTACGGCCACTCCCGGCCCCTGGCCCCGAGCGACACCGAAGAAAACCGGCAGAAAAACCGTCGGGTGGAGGTGTGGGTGACCGAAAAATAACCGGCTGCCAACGGGTTCGGGTACGAAAATTTTAGGGAACATCGCGACCGAATCGGAACGCGGCATCCCATGCAAACTCCCCGTTTTTACCTCTTTTCGTTGTTCCTGATTTTCTGGGCCGCGGAAGGGTCGGCCACGGAACGGGGGGCAGATTCGGTGCGGCGCGACGAGCGCCCCACCCGCCCCAAACTAGTGGTGGAAACCGACCAGCGCTTCACGTTTTACAACGATTCCCGCAACCTGCACCACCGCCTCGAACCCATCAACATGTGGGGTGCCCGCGTCGGTCTGCTGATGCCCTCGAACTGGAAATTCGGACTCGGCGGGTACTACTCCAACCAGAACATCCGCCGCACCGATTTGCTGGCCGACTTCGACGCCCGCACCCGCCGCCACCTGTATTTTCTGACGGCCTACGCCGAACCCTACTGGGCCAGGCGTAAATTTTGGGAATTCAGCACGCCCATCGAACTCGGTTACGGCCGTTCACGCTACGATTTGCTAACCGACGAAAACGAGGTGTGGGTGCCGTCGGTGCGGCGGGGGTGGTTCGTGCCGCTGGGGGTGGGGGCCTCGGCCTCGGTGAAGTTTCCGCCCATCGGGCGGTTCAAGCCTACGCGTTGGTTCGGGCTGAATTTTCTGGTCGGCTACCGGTTTATCCTGCGGGGCGATTTCCCGCAGGGGCGGTCGAACTACAACGGGGCTTACGCCTCGGTGGGGCCGATTTTCTTCTTTGACCGCTTCACCGATGATTGGAAACGGTGGCGGGAGCGACGACGAAACCGGTGAACTCTACGATTCGTCGAGCCGGATGCCTTCCCGGGCCAGGTAGTTTCCAACGTTGAAAAACCGCCCGTCCAGCAATTCGATGTCGCGGTCCCAATCCATCGTCAGCCAGGCGTCGGCCCCGCGTTCGGCCACCATCACCTGCTGGGAGTCGGTGAAAACCCAGACCACTTTTTGGGTGCCAAAATCGAGGAGTTTGCGGGTTTTCCGCGTGACGTACTGCCCGTCGCGGTCTTTACTCAAATCGGCCTGGATGTCGATTTCGACCGCCACCCGTGCGGGCACGTCGGCGTATTTTTTGTTGATTTTGTCGGGCGTCAGGACGGTTTTTTCGTACACGGCCACGTCGTGCGCCAGGTTGTTGCGGTGGTCGATGTGGACGCCTGCTTCGCCGACGGCAAACCAATACCGGGTTTCGTCCAGGAAACGCACCATGATGAGGTGGATGTAGATGACAATGACCCACTGCAATGAACTGGCTCCCATGATTTCTTCGATGGTTTTTTTCCCATTCAACACCTCGCGGTAGCCCCGGTAGTAAATCGGTTCCCCGTCCATGATTTCGTAAATCAGGGCGTTCGGCACGGTCCGGGGCCGGGAGGTGGGCGACGGGGTTCGGCGCGGTTTGGTCAGCATGGTTTCTCTTGAAGCGTTACCTGCAAGCTACGAAGTTCCGGCGATTTTTTACTGCATTACCTCAATCCACCCCTTGCACGTGGCCCCGCCGGGCGCGGTGAGCAGGTAGTAGTACGTGCCCACCGGCACACCCGGCCCCCAGGCGTTGGCGTAGTCGTCGGCCAGGTGAACGGGCTTGCCCCAGCGGTTGTAAATCTCCAGCTTCAGACCCCGCCGCCCCAGATCGAGCACGTCGTTTTTGCCGTCGCCGTTGGGCGTGACCACGTTCGGCACGAGCAGGGGCGGGTCAACCACGACGGGCTGCGAGGCGGTGAGGGTGCAGCCGCCTTTGTTCGCCCGCGCGGTGACCAGGTACGTGCCCGGCCGGGGGTACACGTAGGAATCGGGCTGCTCGGCGCGCAGGGTGTCGCCGTTGCCCGTGAGCCATTCGTACCGGTCGGCTCCCCGGTTTCGGAGGCGGAACGTCAGGCCGGTGGGCTGACCGCAGACTTCGGTTTTTTCAATCGAAAAATCGGGTTTGAAACTGCCGTCGACCGTAACGGTCACGCTCCGGGTGGTGCGGCAGCCCACGCCGTCGGTCAACTGCACGGTGTAGGTGGTGGTGGTTTGGGGCGTGGCGATGGGATTGGCCACGTTGGTCGCGCTCAGGCCCGTGGCCGGACTCCACTGGTAGGTCAGCGCCCCGCCGGCCCGCAGGGGCACGGGTTGCCCGGCGCACACCGTCGTGTCGGGCCGAATGCTGAACTGACTGCCGCCCAGTACGAGCGTACGCGTGGCCGTGGCCTCGCGGGTGCAACTGAGCAGGTTGGTGCCCCTGAGCGTGATGGTGTACGTGCCGGGTTGGTTGAAGGCGTTGGTGATTTCGGTCGTGCCGCTCGACGAGGTTCTGATGTCCACGCCCGGCCCCACGATGCGCCATTCGTAGGTGCGGCCCCCTTCGCTGGTGTTGACAAACCGCAGCGTGAGCGGCAGGCACCCCCGGATGGAGTCTTTCTGGGTGCCCTGGTACACGTCGAAACTCACCTTCAGCCGGTCGATGTCGAACTTGAAGGCGGCATTGTTGCAGTTGGGGCTGGGATTGACCCTTGACCACGCGCCCGGCGTCGTGGTGAAGTTGGAGGGAAATCCCTGGCGGCTGCACGCGCAGGCCGCGTGGTAGATGAACCCCCGCTTGTCGAAGCGGCAGGTGCCGCCGTCCACGTGGTCGCCGACGGCGGTGTTGTTGCTGCCGAAAAACGTGGCGTAGAGCAGCGATTTGGCCCCTGCTTCGAGCATCATCAGGTAAAAATTGCTGCTGTCGGTGGTGCGGCGGTAGGCGTCGGGCGTGACGGGCAGGCCCGCCGTGCTGCTGGCGGCGGCCAGGGCAGTCCCGACGTTCCGGTTGGCGTCGCCGCCCCAACCGGCCAGGTACAGGTTGCCGCACTCGCTGACCAGAAACGCCGTCGGCACGAGGTCGGGTGTGCCGCGCCCGGAGCCGACGACGGTCGAAAACAAGCCCCTCGTCAGCGTTTTGTCGAGGGCCTGGATGAACTGCCCGCTGCGGCCGTTGCGGTACGTGCCCGCCGTGACGGGGTAGTTGCCCGCCGACGTGAGGCCGAACACGTACACGTTTTCGTCCCGGTCGATGTCGAGCAGTTCGGCCACGTCGGCGTCGGGGGTGCCGAGGTAGGTGAGTGCTTCCAGGCGGAATTGGGGCGAAAATTTCGCCACAAAACCGTCTTCGGTGCCCCCAAGCCGGGCATTGAACGTTCCCGCCGTGCTGCCCAGGTCGCCGCTGCTCGTCACGCCGCACACGTAAACGGCCCCCGACACCCCGACGCGGAGGCCGTGGGCAGCGTCGTAGCCCGTGCCACCGAGCAGCGTGCTCCATTCGAGGGTCGAGAGGTCGGCTGAAAGCCGGAGTGCCACCGCATCGAACGCCCCCCGGCGCTGGGTTTGGGAGGCGTTCACGAGCGGAAAGTCGGCCGAGGCCGTCACCGTGGCCACGTACACGCGCCCGAGCGAATCGACGTTGACTTCGCTGCGAAAAACGTCGCCGTAATTTTGAATGCGCAGTTGCTGGTTGAGGTTGAGGCCGTCGTTGGCGCTGCCCCCCACGAGCGTCGAGGCCACCAGTTGCCGCCCGTCGGCGCTGAGTTTGGCCACGAACAGATCGCTGCCGTTGTCGTACGTCTGGCCGGTGGGGGCGTCGCGGGCCGGGATCGAAGCACCGCCTTTGAAAACGCGGCTGTAAGCGCCGGGGGTGGTGGGAAAGTTTATCGACGAAGTCGTGCCAAACACCACCAGTTCGCCCTGCGGATTGACGATGAGGCTGTGGGGAATTTCGGTGGCCGCCCCGCCGAGGTAGGTAGCGTACAGCAGCCGGGTGCCGTCGGAGTTGAATTTCAGAATCGCCACGTCCCAACTCCCCCCGCCGCGCACCTGAAAGGCCCCCGTGGTGGTGGGAAAGCCGCTGGTACCCAGGTTCGACCCGCCGGAGTAGAGGTTGCCCTCGGCGTCGTACGTGGCCGTGTGGCCCCAGTTGTCGTCGGTGGAGCCGGTGTAGGTCGAAAAAATAAGCACCGGGTCGATGACCAGCGGCAGGGCGGGATCGAAGCCCGCGCCGAAGGCAAACTGCACGCGGTTGCCCCGCTGCACGAAGCGGCCCTCCACGTCCACCGCGCGGCGGGCTTTTTCCTGGTAGCAGTAGGGTTTGTATTCTTTCACTTGCCCGAAACTGTGTTTCAGCACCAGGTTCCCCTCGTCGAGGCGCAGGTCGTCGGCCCCGTCGTAGCGCATCCGCACCACCGAGGGGTCGGTACCGGGGGCCACGATGAATTCGTACTTCAGGGTGTTCTGGTAGGCGTACAGCCGCAGGTCCACGCCCCGGTAAATCTGCCGGTACCACACCTCACCGAAGGCCCGGACGCTGGCGGCCCGCTTTTCCCCGAAAAAATAATGGCGCGGTACGTCGTCGGGCTGGCTGGCTTCGAGCCGGACGCCCGAACCGGCCCCCTCGAACACCACGTCGACGCCGTGCAGGCGCAGGTTGGCGTCCTGGGTCGGTGGGGCGCTTTTCGGGCCAGTGTGCCGGGCGGCGAGGGCTTCGGTGTCGTAGAAAATGTAGTGCAGCCGGTCGGCGTACAGCAACAGCACCCCGCCGGGCAAGTCCACCCGGTAGCGGATGGCAGCATCCCACTGCCCTTCGTTGCGGATGAACCGGGGACCGGCGACGGGCACGGGATTGGCCCAGGAAGTCAGCGAAAAAAGAAGGAGACCCAGCAGCAGGGAGACATTTCGCATCGGCGATGAAGTTTTCCGTAAACTACGGAAAATCCACGAAATGCGTTGCCCAAGCCTGGTTGGGCCGGTTCAACGTTTGTAGTCGAGAATGTCCACGACCCGCTCGCAAAACTCGTACTCGGCGGGCTGATTGGAGGCGATGAGCAGCGTTACGTCGGGCGGGAGCCGGGCCACGTGGTGGCGGTACCAGGCCGCGCCGCGGGCGTCGAGGTTGGCGGTGGGTTCGTCGAGCAGCACGAGGGTGGCTTCGGAGTACAGCGCCAGGCCGAGTTTCACCCGCTGTTTCATGCCCGACGAAAAATGCCGGATGGACTTGTCCCGCGCCGAAGTCAGTTCCAGCAAATCGATGAGGTCTTGCGGCGAAAGTCTGCGGCGGAAGGCTTTGAACCGCCCGTGAAAGCGCACCAATTCAGCCAGCGTGAATTCTTCGATGAGTTCGAGGTAGGGCGCGGCGAAGGTGAGGTGGCGGAACACGGCGTCGGGTTCGACGGATTTTCCGGAAAGTCCGTACGAAATCGTCCCCTCGCTGGCGGGCATTTGCCCGCAAATCACCTGGAGCAACGTGGTCTTGCCGCTGCCGTTCGGTCCCGTTACGGCCAGGGGCTGGCCGGGCGGCGCGTCGAGCGTCAGGTCCCGGAAAATCCACTCCCGGTCGAATTTTTTGCCGAGGCCAACGAGGGAAAGATGCATGGAATTGCGGAGTTCAGAATGCGGAATGCGGATTTTTGCCCGCGTCAATCCGCATTCCGCAATCTAAAATCCGAAATCATTCCACGACCCCGTTTTTCCCCGGCGCTTTCATGATGCCGCGCTCGGAGGTGCGGATGAAGTTGACGATTTCGTCGCGCTCGGCGGAGGCGGGGAGTTCGATTTCGATGCGGTTGAGGGCTTCGGAGTTGTTGAAACCCCGCAGGTACACGTAGCGGTAGATTTCCTGAATCTCGGCGATTTTTTCGTTCGTGAACCCCCGCCGCCGCAGGCCAATCGAGTTGAGGCCCACGTAGCTGAGTGGTTCACGACCGGCTTTGGTGAACGGCGGCACGTCTTTGACGACTTTCGAACCGCCCGCAATCATGGCGTGGGCACCGATTTTCGAGAACTGGTGCACGGCGGTGGTGCCGCCCACGAAGGCCCAGTCGCCCACTTCGATGTGCCCGGCGAGTTGCACCGAGTTGACCAGCACGACGTGGTTGCCAATCTGGCAGTCGTGGGCGATGTGGACGTAGGCCATCACGAGGCAATCGGAGCCGATGACGGTTTCGCCCGAGGCCACCGTGCCCCGGTTGACGGTCACGAACTCGCGGATGGTGGTGTTGTCGCCGATGCGGGTGAGGGAATCTTCGCCCCTGAATTTCAAATCCTGGGGCACGGCCGACACGACAGCGCCGGGGAATATCCGGCAGTTTTTGCCGATGCGGGCACCTTCAAAGACCGTCACGTTGGAGCCGATGTAGGTGCCTTCGCCAATTTCTACGTTTTTGTGAATCACCGCAAACGGCTCAATCACCACATTGGGGGCGATGCGGGCGTCGGGGTGGACGTAGGCGAGGGGTTGGATCATAGTGGAAATGAAAAACCGAAAAATGAAAAATGTAAAACCGAAAAAGGCAGAGTACCGGAGGACCTGCATTTCTTACTTTTTCATTTTTCGGTTTTTCGGTTTTTCATTTTTCGGTTTTATTTCTTCCGGACAAGGCTGGCCGTCATGTCGGCTTCGCAGACCAACTGGCCGGCCACGTGGGCGGTCCCGTGCATTTTGGCGATGCCGCGCTTGATGGGGGTGAGGAGTTCGCAGCGGAAAATGACCGTGTCGCCGGGCTGGACGTTTTTGCGAAAGCGGCAATTTTCAATCACGGCCAGGTAAGGCCAGTAATTTTCGGGGTCGGGCACGCTGCTCAGCACCAGGATGCCGCCCGTTTGCGCCATAGCCTCGACCTGCATCACGCCGGGCATGACGGGGTTGTTCGGAAAATGGCCCATGAAGTACGGCTCGTTCATGGTCACGTTTTTGACGCCCACCACGCTGGCCTCGTCGAGGTAGGTGATTTTGTCAATCATCTGGAAGGGGTAGCGGTGGGGGAGCAGGGCCGAAATCTGCTTGATGTCGAGCACCGGGGGCGTTTTGGGGTCGTAGTGGGGCACGCCCGCCTTCTGGGTGTCGAGCATCAGCTTTTTGATTTTTTTCGCAAAGCCCACGTTGGCGGCGTGACCGGGCCGGGCGGCCAGGATTTGCGCCTTCAGCGGACGACCCACCAGGGCCAGATCGCCGACCATGTCGAGAAGCTTGTGGCGGGCAGGTTCGTTGGAATAGTGCAGTTCGACGTTGTTGAGGATGCCCGCCTTGTCCACCTTTACTTTGGGCTTGCCGAGCACCTGGGCGAGGTGGTCGAGTTCTTCCTCGTCCATCTGCCGGTCCACGATGACGATGGCGTTGGAGAGGTCGCCGCCCTTGATGAGGTCGGCTTTGTGGAGGGCTTCGAGTTCGTGCAGGAAACAGAACGTGCGGCTGCGGGCGATTTCCTGCGTGAAGAGGCTGATGTCGTTGAGGGTGGCGTGCTGGCTGCTGAGGATTTTCGAATTGTAATCGACCATCACCGTGAGCCGGTAGTCGTTGAGCGGCAGGGCGGCGATTTCCACGTCGCGGTCCTTGTCGCGGTAGCGCACTTCGGTAGGTACCTCGAAGTAGTTGCGCAGCACGTTTTGCTCGTCGAGGCCCACGTCGGTGAGGGCATCGATGAACTGGATGGAGGAACCGTCCATGATGGGCGGTTCGGGGCCGTCAAGCTGAATGAGCACGTTGTCGAGTTGCAGGCCCACGAGTGCGGCCAGGGTGTGCTCAACGGTGTTGACACGTGCGCCGTTCTGCTCGATGGTCGTGCCCCGCGAAAGGTCCACGACGTTATCGACGTCGGCATCCACGATGGGCTGGCCGGGCAAATCGACGCGCTGGAATTTGAAACCGTGGTTGGGCGGTGCCGGAACGAAGGTCATCGTGGCCTCAACGCCCGTGTGAAGTCCCACACCCGAAAGCGAAACGGCTTTCTGAATCGTGTGCTGTTTAAGGTTCATTAATCGCGTGGAGCAAACATGGGTTTTGGGTTTTTGAGTTTTCAGGCTTCAGTTGATAAAAAATTGATTTTCAACGAAAATCCGAAAAGCTGAACAACCCAAACACGAGAAAATGCCGCACGGCCCGCGTGGTCAGGAGAGGGTTTCGTGGCCGTTGGCGGGCAAAGATAGGGCATTTACGGCTTTCTCCACTTGCTGGAGGCGCTTCTCGACCTGGGGCAGGCGGCGGGTGGAGGCCTGTGTTTTGAGGTGTTCGGTGTTGTCGGTCGCCGGCAGGCCGCCCAGAATCAGTCCCTCCTTGCGGAACGACTTGGTCACCCCTGCCCGGGCCGTGACGGTGGTGCGGTTGGGCAGGGTGATGTGCCCGGCAATGCCCACCTGCCCGCCGATGACGCAGTTTTCGCCGATTTTCGCGGACCCCGAAATGCCCGTCTGGGCCGCGATGACCGTGTTTTTGCCGATTTCGACGTTGTGACCAATCTGAATCAGGTTGTCGAGCTTGACACCCCGGCGGATGAGGGTGCTGCCCATCGTGGCGCAGTCGATGGTGGTGTTGGCCCCCACGCTGACGTAGTCTTCGAGCACCACGTTGCCGAGTTGCGGAATGGCCCGGTAGGTGCCGTCGTCCTGGGGGGCAAAGCCGAAGCCGTCGGCCCCGATGACCACGTTGGCGTGGAGCGTACAGTGGCTGCCCACCACGCAATTGTCGTGGATTTTCACCCCGGCGTAGAGAATCGTGTTGTCGCCGATGGTCACGTTGTCGCCCACGTACGCCTGGGGATGAATCTTAACGTTCCGACCGATCCGGGCGTTGCTGCCGATGTACGAAAAAGCCCCCCGGTAGATGCCCTCGCCGGTGGTGGAGTTTTCGCCGAGAAACGAAGGCTGTTCGACGCCCACCTTGCGGAAGGCCAGCAGCTTTTCGTACTCTTCCAGCAGCCTGGTGAATGAATTGTAGGCGTTATCGACGCGGATGAGCGTCGCCGTGAAAGTCTTGCGCGGTTCAAAACCCCGGTCCACGATTACCGCCGAGGCGGCGGTGGTGTAGAGAAACTGCTCGTACTTGAGGTTGGAGAGAAACGAAATGGCCCCGTCGGTGCCGTCCTCGATTTTGGCTAACCGGTTGATGATGCGGGAGGCGTCCCCCTCCACGTCGCCGCCCAGCATCTGGGCAAGTTGGGCCACGGTAAATTCCATATGGACTGAAAAAAACGGGCGATGCACGCAGGGGTCGGTAGCGGCAGGGGCGATGAAGTGCGGGGTGAAGGCGGCACCTCCCGTTGGGGAACCCTTCGTAAAATCCAATGATATTGGCCGATTGAGGCCCTTAAAGTTGCAAAGATACAGTTTTGGCCCAACACACGTAGTATTTGCGCACAATCTTGCTCAGGGCCTGGATGGTGGGCAAATCGGAGGCTTCGGCGATGTCGACCACGCGGCGGTCTTTGGTCAGGATGCAGATGTTCTGCTTGCCCGAGGCCACGTAGGCGGCGTTGGTCGTGGAGCCTTCCACGAGCAGGTAGGGCAGGTCGGTCTCGGTTACGCCCGTTTTGCCCCGCAGTTCGCGCCGGAGCAAGTTGATTACGGAGGCGTCGATGGGCTGGTTGGAAAGGCTGATTTTGAACAGCTTGCGTTCGAGCAGCATTCGGCTCAGGTTGCGCAGGATTTTATCGGGATGGTGCGCCCACTGCTTGACGGCCCCCCAGAGGTCGAAGTCGTCGAGTTGAGTGAAGGCGTCGAGGTAGCGGGTGTGGCTGGTGAATTCCTCGACCGTCACTTCGTCCTGCATGAACAATTCGAGGGCGGGCGTGGCGTACACCGTGGCCCCGCTCCGGCAGAGTTCGCGGGCGCGGCGGATGATTTGCACGAGCATGGTCTCGGCGCAGATGCTGGTTTTGTGGAGGTACACCTGCCAGTACATCAACCGCCGCGAGGTCAGGAAGTTTTCGATGCTGTACACGCCTTTCTGCTCCACGACGAGGCTGTTGTCGAACACGTCCATCATTTTGATGATGCGCTCCGAGCCAATGCTACCCTCGGTGACGCCCGTGAAAAAGCAGTCGCGGTTGAGGTAATCGAGGCGGTCGATGTCGAGTTGGCTGGAAATCAGTTGGTGAAAAAACCGCCGCTCGTACTGCCCGGAAAACATGCGAATGGCCAGGTCAAGCTTGCCCGAAAATTGCCGGTTCAATTCCTGCATGAGCAGCAGGGAAATCTGCTCGTGGGGCACGTGGTCGAACAGCGTATGTTCCAATACGTGCGAGAACGGCCCGTGGCCAATGTCGTGGAGGAGGATGGCCGCCTGGGCGGCCTGGCATTCGTCGTCGGAAATTTCGTGGCCCTTGCTTTTGAGGCTCGAAATCACCTCGCCCATCAGGTGCATGGCCCCCAGCGCGTGGTGGAAGCGGGTATGCAGGGCACCGGGGTACACGAGTTCGGCCATGCCCAACTGCCGGATGCGCCGCAGCCGCTGAAAATACGGGTGCTCGATGAGGTCGAAGAGGAAGTCGTTGGGAATGGTAACGAACCCGTACACCGGGTCGTTGATGACCTTCTTTTTGTTCAAAGGGCGCGGAATTTTGCCAAAGATAGGCAGACAGAGAAGAGAGTAGAGAGATGAGAGCAGAGAGAAATTTTTCGCCTCTCTGCTCTCATCTCTCTACTCTCTTCTCTCACCGCTGCCGGTTCCGCATCCGGTCCTGCTGCTCCTGGCGGTATTTCTCGTACTCGGTCCACTGGTCGGCGGTCAGGATGGGCTTCAGTTTTTCGTCAAACTTGGCCTGCATTTCCTGCATCTTGGTGCGGTCGCGCTCGCCGCTGGCCAGGAGGGCCTGCATTTCTTTGGCCCGGTCGAGGCTGAGGGCGTACACTTTTTCACCTTGGGCTTTGTCGAGTTTGAGCCGTTCGATGATGCGCTCGGTCTGGCGCTGGGCGCGTTCTTCGGGGGTAGCGTTCATGCCGCCGCCCTGGGCGAAGGTGGTGGTGGCCGCCAGCAGGAGCACGGCGGCGAAGGCGAGGAGTTTTTTCATTTTCTGGTTGGAAATTGGATTGGTTTGCGGCTAAGAACGGTTTGCAGGCGGTTTGTTTAACGCCCCGTTGACCAAACGGCGATAAAGCCGTAAACTTGCGGGACGATTCGGCATTGTTCCGCGTCCACACAAGGGCCCTTAGCACAGTGGTTAGTGCAGTTGACTCATAATCAATTGGTCGCTGGTTCGAGTCCAGCAGGGCCCACACTGTTAATCAAGCACTTACGTCTATTTCGTAAGTGCTTTTTCCTTGCGGTTGCAATACAAGTTGCAATACAAGTTTGCGCTTTACTCCATCTGTTGACACTCATACCGACTCATGGGCAAGAAAACTAAGCAAAAAGTCAGGCACCGAAACCGCACAGATTCTGGCGGCACCCGGCATAACTCTGGCTCCCGGCTCTACGATGACAAACTGGATTCGCCTCGTATCGAACGCGGGCTCGATGGGTCAAGGGACGATTACCGGCGGCGGGATTCTGACGGTACGTTTGGTTCTACGTCGAAGTATGACGATTACGGCGACGACTTCAACGAGCTTTACCTCTGAGTGTCGGTAGCAAGTAATCAACCGGTACCTGCATGAGCAATTCCCGAAGTCAACGAACAGTAGAATCCTTGATGCGTGAGCGTGACCGGCTGAAAAGCAAGGTTGAGGCTGCTTTCAAGCACAGAGAGGAACGGTATCGGGCTATTCCAATCGTATTGGCCCCACAGATGTGGTGGGAGGTTCCTCAGTTTAGCGGCGAAGGTTTGGACAAAGCCGTAGAGGAAGCGGATCGATACCAAAAACGTCTGGATGCGCTAAGAGCGGTGACGCCAAAACCGCCAGAGACCGACGAAGAGAAAATGGAATTACTTCGGCGGGAAATAAGTAGATGCAAAACATTTCTTCGGCGCATGAAAGCGACCTAACTCTTGAGTTAGAACTTACTCCAGAACTGAGAGCCAGCATCCTTGCTATTTTTTCGGTGGCCTACCCCTGCCCCTCTTGACCGGCCGTAGTTCCACCTCCAGCCCAACGGCCTCGGCCAGTTTGACCAGCGTAGCCAGTTCGGGCACCTTCTTGCCGCTCAGGTAGCGCGAAACGTTCTCCTGCCGGATGCCGCTCCGCTCGGCGATTTCTTTTTGCGTCAGGCCGCTCTGCTCGGCGGCGGTTTTCAGTACGGACAAAATTTGCTCTTGGTTCATCGGGGTTTAGGAGTTACGTGAACGTCGAATGATTTCGGCGGCAGTCAGGCCGTGGCGCTCGCGGGCCGTTTCCAGGGCCGTCTGCACCTCGGCTGCGCTCGTGAACCGTTCGGCCTGCTGGCGGCAGGCGCGGCGCAGCGCGGCGGCCCAGCCCACCGTGACGGGCCGGTGAGCCGTCAGCACGTTGGTAGCGGCATCGACCAGAAACAGGCTCACGACGTTGGCGTCGTGCGCGGCGGCAGTCAGCCAGGCCGGGCGCAGCGCGTCCGGCACGGCCAGGGCGTTGATGGGCACTTCGACGGTCAGTTTGGCCTCCACCAGCAGGAACACCACGAAGGGCAGGGCCTGCTGGTGGACGTACAGGAATGGCCGCACGGTAGCCGTGGGCCAAAGTTGGGCGTCCTCCTCGGCGTGGAGGGAGTAAAACGCCACATCGAAGAAATCGGGGTTCGTCAGAGCCGTAGCGCCTTCGGCGTCAGGCGTGGCGTTGGGCCTGGGAAATGGTTTGCCGACTCGGTAAATGGGCATGGTGCGGGGTTAGTGGGTGGAATGGAGTACCTTTGAACGCCGCGACTTTTGAAGGGGTCGCGGGCAATGTGTTTACCCCGTCGCTGCTCGGAACAGCGACGGGGTTTTTGTTTGGGGTCATGGGTTCAGCCGTTTGGCGAAAATGTGGCGACCCAGGCGCACGGTCAGGAACACGTCGTACCATCGGTTCGCCAGCCTGACGCCCCGGCGAAGGGTGGCAAGGGGACGAAACGTTTTGCCGTCGGCCAGCGCGTAGCCAGCGGCCAACAACGCGGCCCTGTCCTGACGGACTACGCGGCCAGAAGGTTGAACGGCGTCGAGGTGCATTACCTCCGACTTGATGCGGTCTTGAAGGGTGTTCATCGGACGATGTGTTTAGCGTTCCTACTGCGTTGTGGGAACAACCCAATTATGCCCCTCCGGTCAACCTAATTGCAAGGAAAGTTAAAAAATTTTCGGGAAATTTTCGCTCCAAACTGCCTGAAAGTCAGGTTAATTAACAGGTTGTGTTAAATTGCAAAATATTGATTTTCAGTAGATTAACACTTGACATTAGTTTTTCCATTGCTATACCTTTGCCCCTGTCAACAACGACAAACGGCAAGGTTCAGCCGTTTCCCTGAACCGAAAAATCTAACTTATTTTCAATCATGCTGACCAACGAAGTTTCCGCAACTGACCTGAACATCACCTACACATCGGGCGAAATTCTGAACGCCTTTGATGACTTGGTGGAACTGGCCGCAATCGGCGCAAAACAGGCCGAAGTTGAGTTCGACGGGGACGACCTTTTGAGGTTGTTGCAACTCCGCAAGTTCCTTGAAAGACGGGTGCGGGAAGACGCCGAACTAACCCCGGCATTGTAGGGGCAAGGGTAGCATCGGCAAGGGTAGAACCGTCCCGGCGTTCGGGACGGTTTTTTCGTGCGCTTCAATCTCCGGGCACGAACCGGAGGGGGGAGGGGTCAGGCCGGAGTTCCCTTTTCGCTCGATTCAAGGAAGACCCGTGGCGGGGGTCTTTCCAGGCGCAGGCGGCCTGAGCGTGGGGGGATGGATGCAGAAAACTGCAATTGTAAATAAAATTCCAGCGGAATACGGTTATATTACTTCTCAACACTCTGAATGACAGGGGTTTGAGGCGTATCCTCGGCAGCGTCAAAACGACTATAAAACCCCCTTTTACCTATACAGTTAGTAATGTTAATTCCTTCTATTCTGGTAATGAGGTACTTAATAAATAAAGTGATTGAAAACCCCCGTACAAGGGCCTCTGAGCCGTGTTTTTTCTGCGGGACTGGCGGGGAGGAGTCATTACCGATTTTCAGGCAAAAAAGTGGTGCATTTGCACCCGTAGATAAGAGGTGCGAATGCACAATCAGGGGTTATTGAGCTTCATTTAAAGGCAGGCGGCGAGGGCGGAACGCCCGACCTTTTGGCAGGCAAGGCCCAGCCTAGCAAGGCCCAACAGCGGCAAGCGGCGGCACCTGCAAAAGACAGCAGGTAAGGCAGAGCGGCAGAGCGTGCCTACGCACCTCAATCAATGATGCCTTCCTGGAAGGGGATTGAAAAGACGGTTTGTGTGCCGTTCCGGTAAAGAACGACCACAACGAATTTGTCCGATCCAATCAGGCTTCCATAGGCATAGTCTGAATTGTTGGGTCCGTCGTGTAGTGTACCGCCATCGCTAAACAAGATGGCGTCAACCCGGTAATCGGTCAGGCGAACGCCCAATGTATAGTCGGCCTCGTAGCCGGTTTTGACATTTTTGTACCTGATTTGAGTCGTCACAAACCCGTTGGTGCTGCGCTTTGGGAGTGTCGCCGAAGGGTCCCGTTTGTAAGCCAATTGGGTAGCAAGTAATTCATTGAAAAACTGTTGCTTTCTTTTTTCCCAGGCTATTTCAGACAAGAGTTGCATTTCCAGAAACTTGTTCTGCCGGCGCTGCTCCCAATTTTCGTGGGGCGTCATCAGCGTTAAGGGTGCGGTGTAATTGCCGTAGCGGGACTGAGCATGAATGGCGGTAGCCTGAGCAAGAAGGAAGGCGACGAGAATAACTTTTATCATGAAGCGCAGGGGATTGAACGATGCCAACTTAGGGTATAAAAAGGGATTCTCAAAGTGCGATTTGTCATAGCTCATCCATTGAGAAGTTCTTGCCATTTGGCGGCGTGGGCGGCGCAGGCGGCGGGCATGGGGTCAGCATCGTGGCGGGCGAGCGTTCGGCGAAGGTAGCTCAGGCGGCGGCGGGCCTTAACGGCGGGTAACTTCTCCCAGGTGCGCGGGTTGCTGCCTGTCTCCCATGCCTTCCGCTGGGGCAGGCTCAGGCCGTTGGGCATGGTCGGCGGCAAGGCCAGCAGCCCGCTAAACTGTTCCTCGGCGATGGTGGCGAGGCGGGCCAGCGTGCGGCGACTGGTCAGGTCGTGGAGCGTCAGAGAGGGGGCTACCCGGTGCAGAAAACGCATTCGCTCGACGTGGGTTTCGGCGCGGAGTAGATTGGTGGCTACTCCGTAGCATTTGAAAACATGGTCGAAGCATTCGTCCTGCACCCCTGTAAAGGCGTGTTTACCCAGCGGGGTAAGGGAGCGCGTGCCGTGAGCGACGAGTGTTTTAAGGAAGGCGGCGGCGCCCTCCACATAGAAATTAACCCCGAACTCGAGGCTCCGCACCCGCGCCTGTCGGGGGGCAAGCTCCAAAAGGTCGGCTACTTCCTCGACCGTCGCCAGCCAGCGCGAGCGGGGAACGTCCTCGCGGCTGTGGAGTTCTACCGTTCCATTGGGTAAAATCTTCATGTCAAAAATTCGCTCCGAAGGGCAGGTAATTACCTTCTTATTGAAGACACTGCCGGGGCTGCTGATTCGTAGCGTCACACGGTTGATCATGGGCTTCGTGGTAACTCAAGTCGAGTACAGTGTGAAAAGTGGGTCTTGACTTGCGAGGGCGTCAAGGTGTCAAGAAAGGTGTCAATTGAGGTTTGACACCTTTCTGTTGTTGGTGTCAACTGTCAAGCCCCCTATAAGCGCGTTGACAGTTGACACCTTTCAGGCTACCCGATGGGAGCCAGAAAGTAGAACTGGCTTTTCCCCTCCTGCTTCTCGGCCAGTCGTACCGCTCTGCCGTCCTCGTCGAACATTTCCGGGGCATTCTCCCTGATTGCCCTGAGTCTGCCCCGGATAGTGCTGTCTTTAGCCCCAAACTCTTTTTTGAGCCTTTCCACAACCTCATTTTTATGCATTGGTGCGCGTAACAGCGTCGGGAGGTATTCGGCCACGTCTTCAACTTCGGCCATTCGCTTGCTTTGACCCACCAGCGCGGCAACTGCTTCGCCGTCTGCCAGGATTAGCCCTTTGGCTTCCTCGCTGTATTCCAGGAATAGGTGCGCGGGTTTTTTTCCCCGGCGCACTTTGAGGAAACGGACGCGTATCAGGCCCGACTCCTGACCGTTCGGCCCCGCCTCCAAGCCAATTTGCATCAAAGTACTGGCCTTGTTGGCGGCTTCCGTGCCCGTGTGCCCCCGCGCTTTCTCCGTGCCGGGGTTCTGGTGGATAACCAGCAAAAACGTTGCGTTGTGGTCGTCGCAGAGGTTGCCCACGAAATCAAACAGCTTCATGGCCTCGTCGTCCTTGTTGAAGCTGCTCACGCAGTCCGTCACCACGTCCAGCAGGACAAACAAGTGAAGGCTCGTGCTCTGTCGAACGTGCTGGATATACTGCTCGATGGCCTCAAATCGCTCCGCTCTGTTAACGGCTTTGATGCTTGTAAATCGAAAGTGTTCGGGGTTCTCCTCGATTGTGTACCCGGCTTTGCGCTTGATGTTCTGAACGGCAGCGGGCATCTCTTCCTTCAAGTTCCGCTCCGTGTCGATATAGCAGACGGCGTAGCGTTCGAGCGCCGGAGCCTCGAAGCCCAGGAAGCCCGTTTGCCGGGCGCTGATAGGGGCCAGCAGCAGCGAAGCGAATAATTCGGCTAACCTTGATTTGTGAGCGCCGTAGGCCCCTTGAATAACGTTTACAGTATGCCGACCAATAATGCTGACCCCCTCCCGCTGAACCAACGGGGTACTAAAGACAACCGGCTTACTCGCTGCTTCACGCAGTTGCTGCTCTCGCTCGATTAAATCAATCAGCAGGTTTTTTCTCTCCGGTGGGGCCTTCCGGCCTTCCGGCTGCGGGTTGGGTCGGGCGTCTTCTTCGGGCAGGGCTTGTCGGACAATGTGAAAAAAGGAGCCGATGCCAACTTGCCCGTTTCGGTTCCGAAGCAAGTCGGTAAATTTTGCGTCCGCCTGCTGGTAGTTGTAACGAGGATGAAGGCTACTTACCTGGTGAAAGTAAGTCCGGCCCGCTTCCCCCAGGCTAGCGAAGGCCAATCCGATTTCTACCCAATCCTCGTACCGGGCGGTGAGGTCAACCCCGCTGCCATGCGCCCGGCTGATGGCGTCATTGATTCGCCGTCGGGTGGCCTCGTCCAGCGGCTCCACTTCCGGCGGGGCAACGGGCGCGTCTGCCTGGCCTGGGGCCGGTTGCGAAGGTGGGAGAGGGTGGGCGTGTTCTTCCAGAAGGGGCATTACTTCGCTCTTTGGATTGAAGTACGCCTCCGGGTCGTGGGGAAGGAAACAAAGCCGATTGACGTCTTTGCACGCTTTGTCAATTTCTACCCCGTACACCTCCCGAAAGTAGTCGGATAGCTGGTCAAAGAAAGCCCGGTGCTGGGTGGGGTCGGTCAGGTCAATTTTTATTACCACCTTCAAGCCATTGCCCGAAGGAGAAATAAATAGTACGTGCGTGTACTCGTCGCCCTGAATTTGCTCCTGGAGTTCTGCCAGCCGCTCAGGGGGTAGCTTATCCAGGTCGAGGCAGATTAGCCTGCTGTGGCTTTGCAGGCTATCCGCTTTCCGGTCTGGACTAAACGTGCCGCTCCAGGTGACGGCAGCGAAGTGGGTGGCTTTGTAGGCACGGGCCTGGTCGGGGTCGGTCAGGGCACGCAGGGCTTCCGTTTGTGGCTTGTGCTTGCCTGAGCGAATGCCTTTCACAAGTCGGGCAACGCTGGCAAGTTCGGGTATAGGCGTGGTCGTCTTTCCGTCGGCAAACACCGACAGCCGATTCTCTTCGGTCTGCATGGTCGTCAAGTAAGGTTAAGCGGCGCGGCGTCTGGCTTCCTTAGCCGCGTCGAGGCGTTGTTTCCAGGTAAAGTGCTGAGGCGTCAGGCCGAGGTCTGTTTCGTCCTTCCACCCGTCGGGCGCAGGCGGCGGCGTGGTCGTCAGGGTCTCCGGGTAGATTTTAACCGCGTGGTCGAAATCAGCCAGGGCGACGGGGGCGGGGACGAAATCGGGCAATCCCGAACGCTGGTCGTAGGCGGCAACAGAGTTACGAACGGCGTAGCGTCGGGGAACGGACGAAGGCGCTGCGGGAGAAGGCACCAGCACGTAGAAACGCCCGGTCTTGCCGACGAAAGAAGCGGGCAAGGATGTATCTTCGTGCTGGGCTTTTCCGGGGAGGGTCGGGGCGCTTGTCATTCGTCCGGCCCTCCTTTCTGTTCCTGCTGGGTCGTCTCTGCCTTGCCGGTTTTCTTCTCACGATTACGGTGCTTGCGCCGAAGCCAGGCGCGGCGCTCGGGCGAGATGTCGAAGCCGGGGTTAATGTGAGGAGGGCGGCACTTCATTGCTCCTTCCCTCCTTCCAGGTAGGCAAGCAATTCACCACGGAAAAAGTAAAGTTTCCCGAATCGCTTCCGGTGTGGAATGCGCTTGATGTTCTGGTAAACGGTTTGGGGAGCAATGCCTAAAAAATCGGCGGCTTGCTCGGCGTTGAGGGGCTTTTCCTCTTCGTTGGTAGATGCTTCGGGAGCAACATTCAGGCGGTCGTCTATCCGCAGTAGCAATGCCTCAACGCTGGAAATACGTTCGGAGAGGTCAGCAAAAGGGTTTTGCATGGTCGATTTAGTTTTGAATCGACCACAAAGAAATTAGACAAAAAGGCCAAAAAAGCAAGCCAGAGAACGTAGTCACGGGTACGGTCACGGGTGTTGAAGTCGTGACCGCCGTAGCAGGCTATACGGGCAGTTTTTCCCTAAAATTAGTCACGGGTACGGTCACGGGTTGCGGGGCGTGACTGCTCGGCACTACGGTGTTTTACCTCAAGTTTGTTTGCCAACGCCGGAAAACCGTTTTTCCTCAGCCAGTCGCGGGCCGCCGCTTTATCTACATCCGTTCCGGGCTTGTTATATTTATTTTCCAACGTGCCAGGGTTGACGGTCAAGCCCAGTTCCCGGGTTATCGTGTCGGCAACGGCTTTGAATTTCCCGGAATTGTTCGCAGCGGACGGTTCCCGGAAATGGTCGGGTATCGCTTCGCATAGCCAGCGCCAGACCAAGACGATTTGCTGAGTGGTGAGGGATTTCCCTTTAATCCGGTTTGGGTGAGGATTTATAGCTGGCTCAGTTGGGTTCTGTTGCAAAGAAGGCGAAAATCTTTCCTTCTGGTTCATCCACTTTTCTGCCGCTTGCTTTACTAAAGTTTTTTGAAGTAAGGGGAAAACGGCATCGACAAGATTTGCAAAAAAATCTTCACGGGGGTACGGCACGGGTTGAACCGGCCCCGAATACCATTCAAGATGATAATCAAGGAAGGCTGGAATTTGTGAGGGCGAAAGTAACTCCATCCTCTTAGCAGCCAGTCGGCTCAACAGTGGTCCCCAGAACGTCTCTTCGCTATCGAGTTTCGGCCGAAAATCTGTTGGCAGCTTAATTGCGAAGCGTTCATCGAAACCGATGTTGCGGCGGCAAGTAAAGTTTTCGGTTCCCAATTCGAGTTCAGATACTTCGTAATACTCAAAGTAGATGGCAGGGCTGTACAGAAGCGAACCGGGCGGTACGTCGTGTGGTGTGGTATCCTGCTCCCAGGGCAGGGGTGTCACTCTGATATGGACGTTCTCTTTGCTCATAGCGCGCTCAAAAACGCCTTCGCCTCCTCGTCATCGAAGGAGCCTAAATAGCTTTCCGTCGTTTTCAGGTTGGTATGCCCCAGCGACTTGCTGATGAAGGCAAGCGGGGCCTTGCTCTTTAGCAGAATGGTAGCGAAGGAATGCCGGGCGGCGTAGGTGTTCACGTCGCCGTCAATGCCCAACTGTCGGGCGATCCGCGTCATCCATTTGTTGGTTAGCTTGGTGACTTGATGAACCACGACCTTCTTTTGCCGGGCGTCCATTTCGGCGCTGAGGAAGGGAAACACAAAATTGGCCGGGCGTCGGTCAGGCGTACCCCATCGCTCCAGAATGGCAATGGTTTCGGGGCGTAGCTGGGCGGTGATTTCCTGCCGGTTTTGCTTTTTGCTGCGGGCGGTTTTCTGCCGGACGAAGGTGAGCGTTCCGGCCTTAAAATCGACCTGTCCCCACGTCAGGTGGCAGAGGTCGGTAAGGTTGGCCCCGTTGGAGAAGTAGGAAAGAATCCACATATCATGGGCGCGCTGTTCCATCGTGCCGGGTGTCGGCTTGTAGGCTTTCAGTTTGTCAAGGTTCGCTTTGGAAAGCGCCTTCTTGGTGTTGGTGCCCGCTGGAATCACGTAGCGGTTTCGTCCGAAGGGGTAGGCATCCCGGCTGAGGATTCCCGCTTCGATGGCATCGTTTACCACGGCCCGAAGGTGGCGTAGGTAAATGCCTACGGTCGTCGGGCTGGCTCCACTGTTGGGCTTGGTGGGGCTGTTGGCCTGCCTGCCGTGGGCAAGCATCCATTGTTCGTACACCGTAAGGAAATGCGGCGTGAGGTGTTCAAAGCGCAGAATTACCGTGGGGTGGGGTAGCGCCGACTTCCTACGGGGCAGAGGGATACCGAAAAACTCCTTGCGCTCCTCGTCGCCGAAGGAATCCACGAACCGGCGCAACGATTTAGCGGCAAACGTGTAATTGAGGGCGTTACCGATGCGTCCGGCCTGGGTCATGGCGGCGGCTTTCGCGTGGAGGGCGGCGATAACGTCGGTTTGTTCGACCGGGGCTTCCTGCTCCTTCCCGTAACTGGCAAGGGCTTCGGCGAAGGCATCGAAGGTGAAGCGGTGGCCCAATGCGTCAACGATGTTCTGAGCGCGGCGCAGATACCCGACGTGTACCCCATCAGCGGCGCGGTACGTTTCACCGTACAACTTCTGCCACAGGCCGCGCTTGTCAACGTCTTTAATTCGCTTGTCAAGGACTTTCGCGCCTTTGTGGGTTTGGAGAAAGTGCCAATCGTCCAACGTGGCTTTTACGCCGGTTGTAAAAAGGCGCTGCTTGCGCTCGTGGCAGACCAACCATTTTACCAACCCGTTGCCGTCCTTGCTGGCTCGTTTGTCGAGGAAAAGGCTTACCGTAGCGACTGCCATACCGGATGCGTTGAGGGGTGTGTATTGCAACCGTCAATTGCTTACTTGCAATACAAGTTGCAATACAAATTTACGAGTTCAACGCATAACGGCAATAAACAGAGCTAAAAGATATTCTTTTAAATACCTGAAATACAGAGGAATTATTAAAAAGCTGTAAAGATAAGCATACCCCCAAAAAGGGGTGTTGAGACGACTCATAATCAATTGGTCGCTGGTTCGAACCCAGCAGGGCCCACCAGCACCGAAACCAGCTTTCTCCCAAAGAAGCTGGTTTTTCTTTTTGGCAGCATAAAAAAGCGATTGCTTCGCTGCGCGGGCAGGCGCTACCTTCACGCCCATTCACCAACCCAGCCGCCGTGTCCCCCTTTCCACTACTGCCCCTGCCCAACGACGACGAGGCCGAAACCCGCCGCGCCGAGGTGGACCTCACCCCCCCCCCGCCGCGCTCACCGCCCCCGAAGCCGTGTGAACATGGTTCACAGCCCGTTCCGCCCCGCCCGCAAGGTCCGCGTTTTCCCTTGCCAGACGAACTCCCCCGTTACCCCCTCGGGCAGTACCACCTCGCCGGTCAGGCCGGTTTTGCCGACCCGTTCTAACCGCACCCGAATCTCCCCCGCCGGGTGAGGCACGCTGGCCTCGACGGACGTGAGCGGCCCCAGCGCCGGTTGCACGCGCACCGTCCGGAAGCCCGGCGAGGCGGGCGTTACGCCCGCCACGAGCGCCAAAAAGTAGTAGTTGGGGCTGGCGCTCCAGGCGTGGCAGTCGCTGCGGGGTTCTACCTCCCACTCGGCAAACGTGCTCAGGCCCTGGGCCACCATGCGGTGCCAGGCCCCCAGGCTGGGCAGGTACGCGTCGGCCAGCCCGGCTTTGCGCAGGCCCTGGGCGTTGTAAAACTGGAAGTACGTGGCCGCTTGCAGCAGGGTGGTGTCGGTCAGTACGCGGCGCATCAGCCGGGGTTGGTCGGCGGTGGGCAGGGCGTCGGTCAGCACGGCCATCGTGTTGGCGTGCTGGCTGTAGTGGGTTTTGGTGGGCGAGTCGGCAAACAGTCCCCGCGCCGGGTCGTAGCACTGGGCGAAGACGGCTTTTTTCAGTTTCGCCGAAAGCTGCCGGTAATACGCGGCCTCGCCGGGTTTGCCGAGGCGGTCGAGCAGCGGCACGGCGTGGTCGAGGGCGTGGGCGAAGTACAGCGTGCTGACGGTCAGGCCCCGGCCTTCGGCTTTCTGCCCGATTTCGCGGAGGGGGTACTGCGAATCGAAGAAATCGTAGTAGGGCAGGGCGTTGACCAGCCCGCCCGCCTTGACCTGGGTCTCAAACCAGTCGAGCACGCCCCGGATGCCGGGCAGGAACGATTTCACCAGCGCCTCGTCGTCGCGGTGCAGGTAGTAATCGTGAATCATCAGCACCCAGGCCAGGGCAAACGTGGGCGTAATCTGGACGAGTTCGCTGGGGTAGCGGCTCTGGGTGATGCCCTCAGGAATGCGCGAATGGTTGAACTGCCGGAGGGCGTTGCGCACCAGCCGGTCGTCGCCCGACACGTACATCGACACGAGGGCCTGGATGCGCGTGTCGCCGATGTACTGCAACTGCTCGTAGTAGGGGCAGTCCATGTAGGTTTCGTTGGCGCAGAGCCGGGCCGTGCGCCAGCCGATGTCCCAGATGGGTTTGAGCGTGGGGTCGCTGCTGGCGAAACGGGCCTTTTCTTCGAATGGGTAGGCCGTAAACCGGCTATCGAGGCGGTGAATCAGGAGTGGGTCGGGGCCAGTCTGCACGTCGAGCTGCACGTAGCGGAAGGTGCGGTACCACAGGGGCTGAAACTCGCGGCGGGGGCCGCCGTCGGGCCGGAAGCGGTCGTCGAAGCCGATGAACTGCATGCCTTCGACCCGGTTGCGGTTTTTCTTTTCCTTCGTCGAATCAAACAACGCCTCGGCGTAGGCGAGTTTGACCAGGCTCCCCTGGCCCCCGCTCACGAGCAGGCGGGGGTAGGCCGTGGTGAGCGTGCCCTGGTCGAGCAGCACCGTGGCGGTGGTGTTGGGCGGAACGGTGAGGGTCGTTTTTCCCCCCAGAAAATCAGCCGGAACGCTCAGGCCCGTGGCCCGGCGCACGGCGGCGAATTGCTGGTCGCGGGCTTCAAGGGCGGGGATGTTGCGGGGCACGAGGTTCCAGTTGACGTCGCCCGCCACGCCGTCGGTTTTGCCCTGGGCGAGTTTGCGGGGGGCCTGCCAGGCGGCGTCGTCGTAGTCGGGGGCCTGCCAGCCCCAGGGGTAGCGGGCGGCGTCCACGTCGTCGGTGGGGCCAACTACGAAGTACCAGTAATTGTCGAGCCTGGCCACCGGCCCCCAGGGGATGGGCGTGTAGGCCCCGTTCTGAATCACTTTCCAGCCCGCGCTGCCCGTGTTGACCACCGCCTCCGTCGCCCCGTTGCCCTGCAGGATGAACCCGGTCTGGTAGCTCATCTGCGCCAGGGGCGCGTGCGGCCCGAAATTCCAGACCACGGCGGCGAGCACGTTTTTTCCGGGTTTCAAAAACGGCGCGAGGTCGAGCGTCTCGAAGCGCCAGTGGGCCACGTCGCCCCGCGCCGGGCCGAGGCCGACAAACTGGCCGTTGACGAACAGTTGGTACCGGTTGTCGGCGCTGACGTGGACGATGAACCGGGCGGGCTTTTCGGGAAGTTCGATGGTTTTCCGAAAATGAAACACGCCGTACTCCTTCAGCGGTACATTGGGCGGGGCAATCCACGACGCGGGCCAGCGCTTGGTGAGCAGGTCGGGGTGGATGACCGGGACCTGCGCGGTGGCGACCCCGGCGGCGAAGAGCAGGAAGTTGAACAGGATGAGCGTAGGGCGCATGGACTTTTTTTGCGGGAACGAGCCGATTCGGGACGGGGCAAGGGCAGCGTGACCCGAAAGGTCCGGGGATTGGCCGGTGCCCGTGTCCCGCCCTGTCCGGCGGCGTTGGCCTTAGGGCAGCAATTTGCCGGGGTTCATGATGCCCGCCGGGTCGAGGGCGGCTTTGATGGCCCGCATCACGTCGAGGGCGGGTCCGTGTTCGAGGGCCATGTAGGGCTGCTTGCCCACGCCGATGCCGTGCTCGCCCGAGGCGGTGCCTTCCATCGCGAGCGCCCGGCGCACCAGCCGCTCGTTCAAGGCTTTTGCGCGTTGCAGGGCGTCGGGGTCGTCGGGGGGAATCAGGATGGCGAGGTGAAAATTGCCGTCGCCAACGTGCCCGAGCACGGGCGCGAGCAGACCCGAAGCGGCGATGTCGGCTTCGGTGTCGCGCAGGCATTCGGCCAGCCGCGAGATGGGCACGCACACGTCGGTGCTCATGACTCCCGAGCCAGGCACCAGCCCCTGGGCGGCGGGGGCGGCGTTGGTGCGGATGGCCCAGAGCTTCCGGCGGCTGGCGGCGTCGGTTTCCCAGACGAAGTTTTCCGCGCCAAACCCGCGGGCGATTTCCTCGACGGTCTGAATCTGCTCTTGTACCTGCCGGGCGGTGCCGTTGAATTCCAGGAACAGCGTGGTTTTCTCGGGGTAGGTCGTGCCTTCGAGCCGGTTGATGGCCCGCATAATCTGAGCGTCGAGGAGTTCGATTTTGGCGATGGGCACGCCCTGCTGAATCGTGCGGATGGCCACGTTGACGGCGGCGTCGATGCCGGGAAACGCGCCGATGGCCGTGCGGGTGGTTTCGGGCACGGGGTAAAGCCGGATGGTCAGTTCGGTGATGATGCCCAGCGTGCCCTCGGCCCCGACGAACAGCCGGGTGAGGTCGTACCCCGTCGACGATTTTTTGGCCTTGCTGCCCGTGCGGATGATTTGCCCGCTGGGCAACACCACCGTCAGGGCCAGCACGTTTTCGCGCATGGTGCCGTAGCGCACGGCGTTGGTGCCCGAGGCCCGGTTGGCCGCCATGCCGCCCAGCGTGGCGTTGACCCCCGGCCCGATGGGGAAAAAGGCCCCGCTGCCCTCCAGACGGTCGTCCAGTTGGTTGCGCGTCACGCCGGCCTGCACGGTGGCGCAGAGGTCGGCTTCGCGGATTTCCAGAATCCGGTTCATCCGCCGCATGTCCACGCACACGCCCCCGCGCACGGCCAGGATGTGCCCTTCCACCGAGGTGCCCGCCCCGAAGGGCACCAGCGGCACGCCGAAGCGCCCGCAGAGCTTGACCAGTTCCGAAACCTCTTCCGTCGAGCGGGGAAACACCACCCAATCGGGGGGCGTGCAGGCGTGGTAACTGAAGCCGGTGCCGTGGTCGTGGCGCACGGTTTCGTCCCGCGTGGCGCGGTCGCCGAAGAGGGTTTGCAGCTCGGCGGAGAAGGCGGTGGTGGGGGTGGGGTTCATGGAAATGGGGAGTTCGGTGTGGCCGGAACCAATGAAAGGAAAAACAAGGAATAAAAAATAAGAAAGTAAAAATCTGAAATTCAACACGTTTCGTTTTTCATTTCTTGTTTTTTATTCCTTGTTTTTCATTCAGTCGGTCCGATTTGAATTTACACCTTACCGGTGCGGCGTGGCGTGCCCGATGAGGGCCTCCAGCCGCCGGATGCTCTGCACCATCGCCCGGACGGTGTGGTAGTTGATTTTCCAGGAATGACTCATGTGCGTCCAGATGGGCTGGCCCTGCCGGGTCGTCAGCGGCCACCACTCGCCCACGGGGCGGTTCACCAGGCGGTCAAGCACGAAGCGGTGCACGGCCTCGTAAGCACGAAGGTATTTTTCTTCTCCGAAAAGTCGGTAGCCGTCCAGGAAACCAATCAGGCACTCGGCCTGCTGCCAGAATTCTTTTTCGCGGTCGTACACCGGTCCGGCGTGGGAGCCTTCGACGAACACCCCGCCCCATTCCCAGTCCACGCCGTGGGCTACCGCGTGGTCGAGGGGTTTGCGGAGGGCGTCGCGGTAGGCGTCGAGGGGTTCGCCGAGCAGGTCCAGGGCGTGGAGGAGCAACCAGGCGAACTCGGCGTTGTGACCGTAGCTGGTGTTGTCCTGGGCGGCGCTTTTCACGCCGTCTTCGGTGAAGCGGTCCCAGCCCCACACCACGTCGAACTTGATCTGCGGGGCTACGCGCCAGTCGGCCCAGAACTGCGGGATGCCCGTGCCGAACTCCGGGTGCGCCATTTTCTCCAAAAGCAGGGAAATCACTTCGAGCAGTTTGCGCCGGTGCAGGGCGGAGCCGCTGGCTTCGTAGAGCGTCGTGAAGGCTTCCATCAGGTGCATGTGCACGTCCAGCGTTTTGCGGTCGCCGCCCGCCGGGCCGGGGCCTTTGAGGGTCCAGTCGCGGAGGAACATCTCGAAGTACCCGCCGTGGCGGGTGTCCACGGCGTGTTTCTGAAGCAGGTCGAAGGTTTTCTCCGCAAACTCCAGCCCCCGCCCGTCGCCGGTGGCGAGGATGTACTCGCTCAGGGCGTAGATGGCGAAACTTTGGCCGTAGGCGATTTTCTGGTCGTTGGTCACCTCGCCCCGGCGGTTGGTCATCCAGAAAAAACCGCCGTGTTCGGAATCCCACATCCGGTTGAGCAGGTAGTCCACGCCGTGGCGGGCGAAGTCGGCGAGTTGCTCGCCGCCGTACCCGGCCCGGTGGGCCGAGGCGTAGGTGTACACCGAGCGGGTCTGGGCGATGAGCGATTTCTCGTCCTCGCCCGTGTCGCGCCCGTGCTGGTCGAAGTGGGTGATGAAGCCTCCCTGCGCATCGTCGCGGGCGCGGGCGATCCAGAAGGGGAGGAGTTCGGTGGTGAGGTGGCGATGGGCCTCGTCGCGGAGATGGGAGAGGGCGTCTGAGGACATGAGTGGGATAATGTTCAATTTTCAATGCTCAATTTTCAATGTTCAACTGAATTGAAATCATGCTTCATTGAACATTGAAAATTGAGCATTGAAAATTGAACATTCTTACCCAACCATCAAAATCTCCTCCGCCGTCGCCGTTCCCGTCTGCCCCAGTTTCTGCACCGTCACGGCGGCGGCGCGGTTGGCAAGGTCGAGGGCCTGCGCGGGCGAAGCTCCGGCGGCCAGGGTGGCGGTGAGGGCGGCCACCACCGTGTCGCCCGCCCCGACGGTGTCGAGCGGGCCGGTCAGGCGCAGGCCGGGCACGGCGGTGGTTTCGCGGTCGTCCACGTACAAAATGCCTTCGGCTCCCCGCGTGACCACCACCGGCCCGCCCGTGGTACGCCGGAGCGTTTGGGCCTGCCCGACGCAGGTAGCGAGGTCGGGCGCGGGGTGTTCGCCCAGCAGCCGGGCCAGTTCGGCGGTGTTAACCTTCAACGTGGCACCCCGGACGGCTTTCCCGAAATCCCGCAAGTCGGCCACCACGCGCACGGCCGGGAAGCGCGCCAGCAATTTCAGCAACCGGTTCAGCCGGGCTTCGTTGAGGAGGGGGTTCGGAAACTGCTGGTTCAAAATCAGCGCGTCGAGGTGGGGCAGGGCGGTTTCGAGGGCACCGAGCAGCGCCCCGAAATCGCCCGCCGCGAGGCGGTTGTGCGTGCCGAAATCGAGGCGGTGGTCTTCGCCTTCGGGGCGCAGGGGCTTGGTGTAGGTGCAGGTATCCCAGCCGGGGGCCATCGTGCGCAGGTGCGTGGCGTCCACGCGTTGGGCGTCGAACAAGGCCCGCATTTCGCGGCCAAACAGGTCGTCGCCCACGCCGCCGAACGTGCTCACCCGGCCCACGCCCAGGGCGGCGAGGTTTTGCACCACGTTGCCCGCCCCGCCGGGGGCCGTGCGGGGGCGGCGGCCCCAGTGCACGTCCAGGCCCGTTTCGAGGGAAGTTTCGCCGGTTTTTTTTTCGATTTCATAGTAAAAATCAACCGCAAAATCGCCGATGACGCCGATGCGCAGGGTGGCAATGCGGTCGAAAAGTTCGGTCAGTTCGGGGTGTGTCATGGCAGGTTGGTGGAGGCTATCGGGTAGCGAAAAAACGGGCTTTCTGTTCAGCCGTACCCACCCCCCAGCCGCACACACCCCCCGCACCCCCTCCGAGGAGGCAGAGCTGTTAAGTTCTCAAATGCTTGAACCTAATGTTCAATGCGGTCCGCCGCGCGGT
>ERZ1066118.423-NODE-423-length-40009-cov-19.923362_pt1 | contig 40009 bp, 36 predicted proteins | sample MGYA00382765_ERZ1066118 | MGnify/ENA primary metagenome ERZ1066118 (study PRJEB33369, sample SAMEA5778348) | biofilm metagenome | biome: Industrial cooling water; feature: Water cooling tower basin; material: Biofilm | place: United Arab Emirates | collected...
GCCACGCACGCGACGCCGCCGAGCACCAGCCAGCCGGGGCGCAGCAGCCGCGGGCGGCGGGCGGCAGGTGCCTCGTGGCGGCGCGCCGCCGCGCGGGCGGCCTCGCGTGCCGCCGCGGGGTCGACGGGGGGGAGCGGGAGCGTCACGGCCGCGGGAGCAAGCGCCTAACGGACCGCGTTCCAGAGCGCGACGGTGCCGGCGTACAGCTCCAGCCCCTCGCCGAGCGACCACTGCAAGCGCATGCGCACCACCTGCCGGAACACCGCGTCGAAGTCGTGGCGCACGTGCGCGGCGAGGAAGGCGCGGTCGGCCACCGCGAACTTGCGCCCGGGGTCCAGGAAGTCGGCCATGTAGAGCGCCCGCCCAACGCGCCCCCACGACGCGGAGCCGAGCGTGTGCCACCGCACGGCGTCGAGCACGTCGGCGCGGGCCTCGCCCTCGCGCGCGAGCAGGGTCGCCGCGGCGGGGCCGTGCAGCACGTCGACCGGGCCGGCGGCGTCGCCCGACAACTCACGCAGCAGCGGCTCCGGGGCGTCGCGGAGAGCATCGTGAAGCCGGCCGGCGTCGTGCAGCGCGCGCGCCTCGGCGGCATCCTCAGCGACGTGCGGCGCCCACGCGTCGAGCAACGCCGTCACGCGGGCGATGTGCGCCCGGCGCCGCTCGCTGACGAGGGCCCAGGATGGCAACTCGGGCCAGGCGCTCGGAGCGGAGACTGTCACGCGAGCCCCGTCCCGTACGTCGGGTCGCCGAGGACTACGTTGTCGAGCAGGCGCGTCCGGCCGGCGCGCACAGCGACCATGAGGAGCGATCCCGGCCCGGCCACCTCCGCCGGCTCGAGCGACTCCGGATCGGTGACGGCGAGGTAGTCGGTGGTGAGCTCGGGCGCGCGCGCGAGCACCGCGTGTGCCGCGTCCTGCAGGGCCGCTGCGCTCCGCTCCCCCGAGGCGAACCGCCGTTCGGCCGCGGCGAGCGCCTCCGGGATGTGCCGCGCGCGCGCGCGCTCCGCGTCGCTCAGGTACACGTTGCGGCTCGACAGCGCGAGCCCGTCCGCCTCGCGCACCGTGGGCGCGACCACCAGGTCGAGCGGGATGTCCAGGTCGGCGACCATGGCGCGGACGAGCGCGACCTGTTGGGCGTCCTTCTGCCCGAACACCGCGACGTCGGGCGCCACCAGGTGGAACAGCTTGGCCACCACCGTCAGCACCCCGGCGAAGTGTCCGGGTCGGACCGCGCCCTCCCAGCGGTCGGCCATCGAGCCGGGCACCACGCGCACCCGCGGTTGGCGCGGGTACAGGACGTCGACCGACGGCATGAACAGGAGGTCCACGTCCGCGTCGCGCGCCATCGCCGCGTCGCGCTCGGCGGCGCGCGGGTAGCGCGCGAAGTCCTCGCCCGGGCCGAACTGCAGCGGGTTGACGAACACGCTCATGACCACGGCGTCGGCCCGCCGGCGCGCCTCGGCGACGAGCGACAGGTGCCCGGCGTGGAGCGCACCCATCGTGGGCACAAAGGCGACGCGTCGCGCCCCGCCCGGACGCCCGGCGCCCCGCAACGCGTAGAGTGCGCCGCGGAGCTCGGCCGCGGTGCCGACGGTCAGCACGGGCCGCGCCCCGGGCGGCCTAACGGCGCGCGCACGACGTCAGAACTCGTGCTCGGGGGCCGGGTAGGCGCGCGCGCGGACGTCGGCGGCGTACCGGCCCACCGCCCCGCGCACCTCGCCCGCCAGCCCCGCGTAGCGGCGCAGGAACTTGGGCGCGAAGGTGTCCGTGAGGCCGAGGAGGTCCTGAAGGACCAGCACCTGCCCGTCGCAGCGCGCGCCGGCGCCGATGCCGATCGTCGGGATGCCGACGGACTCGGTTACGCGCGCGGCCACCTCCGCGGGGACGAGCTCCAGCACCACGGCAAACGCCCCCGCGTCCTCGAGCCGCCGCGCCTCGTCCACCAACCGGACGGCGCCGTCGGCGTCCCGGCCCTGTACGCGGAAGCCGCCCAGCACGTGCACGCTCTGGGGCGTGAAGCCCAGGTGTCCCATCACGGGGATGCCGGCGCGGCCGAGCGCGGCCATCGTCGCCGCCATCTCCGGTGAGCCGCCCTCCAGCTTGACGGCGTCGCAAAGCGCTTCCTGCATGACGCGCCCGCAGTTGAGCAGCGCCCGCTCCTGGCTCACCTGGTACGTCAGGAACGGCATGTCGACGACGACCATCGCGCGCGTCGCCCCGCGCCGCACGGCGGCGCCGTGGTAGACCATCTGGTCGAGCGTGACCGGCACCGTGGTCTCGTGGCCGGCCACCACGTTGCCGAGCGAGTCGCCGACGAGGATCGCGTCGACGCCGGCCTCGTCGACGAGGCGCGCGAACAGCGCGTCGTACGCGGTGCACATCACGAGCGGCGTGCCGCGTGCCTTTCCGGCGGCAAACGCGCGGGTGGTGACGCGCTTGGGCGGGGCCCCGCCCGCGGCCTGACTCACGCCGCGGCCCCGGGCGCGGCGGCCACCTGCCCGGCGACCGCGTCCAACTCGGCGAGCTCGCGCTGCCACCAGTCGCGGCGCGGCAGCTCCGGGTGGGGGACGGTGAGGCGCGCCGATGCTAGCGAATAGTCGCCGTAGCGCACGATGTCGCAGTCGAGGGTGCGCGGGCCCCAGCGGGCCCCGCGGACGCGCCCCGCCGCGCATTCCACCCCGAGCAACGCGTCGAGGAGCGCGTACGGGTCGAGGCGGGTCTCCACGCGGAGCATCTGGTTGAGGAAGGCGCCCTGCGGGACCGGGCCGACCGCCGGCGTCTCCTCCACCTGGCTCGCGGCGACCACGCGCGTGGCCGGCAGCGCGGCGATCGCCGCCCGCGCCGACGCCAGGTGCGCCTCGCGGTCGCCGAGGTTGCTGCCTAACGCGACGTCGGCGAGCGCGGGCGCGTCGCCACTCACGCGGCCGCCCCGCGCTCGAGGACCACCTCGGCGTACGCGACCGGCCCGGGCATGGCGACGTGCGGCTTGCGCACCGCCACCCGGACCCGCGCCGCCGTCCCCGCGGCGAGCACCCGGTCGGCCACCCCCGCGGCCACGTCCTCGAGGTACGACAGCGGCTCGCCGGCGACGACCGCCTGGGCCGCGGCGTACAGTGCGCGGTAGTCGTACACGCCGTTCGGCGCGGGGGTGGCGGCCGCGGGCCACGCCGTGACGTCCAACTCCAGCGGCTGCGGCAGCTCGCGCTCGTGCGGCAGGATGCCGACGCGCACGTGGAAGCGCAGGCCTGCGAGGGTCACCGCGAGGTGGTCGGCCGCACGCGCGGCGCCGGGGGTGGGCACGGGCGGCAACGTAGAGCGGGCCGGGAGTGCGGTCAAACCGGACTCAGGCGCCGGCGGGCGCCGCCTCGTCGATGGCGGCGCGCAGGTCGCGGGCAAGCGCGACTGCGCGCTCGACGCTCGCGTCCGCCGCCCGCACGAGCGCGCTCCCGACCACAACGCCGTCGGCGAGTCGCGCGACCTGGGCCGCCTGCCCGGGCGTGGCGATCCCGAACCCGACGCAGATCGGCAGCGTGGTCGCGGCGCGCAGCCGCGCCACCGTGGCCGGCAGGGAGTCGGCAATCGCGTCCTGCTCGCCCGTCACGCCGAGCCGGCTGATGAGGTAGACGAACCCACGGCCGTGTCGGGCGATCTGCGCCATGCGCGGCGCGGGCGTGGTGGGCGCCACCAGCCGCACGAAGTCGAGCGGGCTCTCGCCGATCCACGCCTCGCGCTCGGGGTCGGCGCCCACGGGAAGATCCGTGACCAGCACCCCGTGCGCGCCCGCCGCGTGGGCCCGGTGGAAGACGTCGCGCCCCGCGGCGAGCAGCGGGTTGAGGTAGCTGAACAGGACGACCGGCGTCCGCAGGCGCGCGCGCTCAAGCAGGGCGAGCGTCGCCGCGAGGTCGACGCCGTGCGTGAGCGCGACGTGCGAGCTGTGCTGGATCACGGGCCCGTCGGCGAGCGGCTCCGAGAACGGCACCCCGAGCTCGATGACGTCCGCGCCGGCGTCTTCGAGCCCCTGCAGCAGCGCCACCGAGCGGTCGGGATCGGGGTGACCCGCGGTGACGTAGCAGACGAGCGCGCGCCGCCCCTCCGCGCGCAGCCGGTCGAACCGGGCCGTGAGGGCCGACGCGCGGGGCGCGTTCGGCGCCGAGGGAGACGAAACGTCGGCGAGCCCTGCGGCGCCCGACGCGCTCACCGGGACGGCTCCGGGTACGGCGGCAGCGGCCCCACGTCCGGGAGCTCGCCTAACGCACTGATCTGCGCCACGTCCTTGTCCCCGCGCCCGCTCACGCAGAGCAGCACCGGCTCGTCGGCCCGCCAGCGGCCCGCGCTCTCGGCGATCCACGCGACGGCGTGCGAGGTCTCCAGCGCGGGCAGTACGCCTTCCAGCCGGCTGAGCAGCACGAAGCCGCGCAGCGCCGCGGCGTCGGTCACCGGGACGTAAGTCGCGCGGCCGCTTTCGCGCAGCCAGGCGTGCTCTGGCCCGACCCCAGGGTAGTCGAGCCCCGCGGAGATGGAGTGCGCGTTGACCACCTGGCCGCGCGCGTCCTGCAGCAACATGCTGAGCGCCCCGTGCAACACGCCCGGCGAGCCCTTGGTCAGCGAGGCGGCGTGGCGGTCGGTCTCGACCCCGTCTCCCGCGGCTTCCACCCCCACCAGCTCCACGTCGGCGTCGTCCACGAAGCCGGCGAACACGCCCATCGCGTTGGAACCGCCGCCCACGCACGCCACCACGCTGCGCGGCAGGCGCCCGGTGCGCTCCAGCATCTGAACGCGCGCCTCCCGCCCGATGGCCGCCTGGAACTCGCGCACGATGCGCGGATACGGCGCCGGCCCGACGACCGAGCCGATGATGTAGTGGCTCGACTCGACGGTCGTCACCCAGTCGCGGATGGCCTCGCTCGTCGCGTCCTTGAGCGTGCGGGTCCCCGCCGTCACGGGGACGACGGCGGCGCCCATGAGCCGCATGCGCCACACGTTGAGCGACTGGCGGCGCATGTCCTCCTCGCCCATGAACACCACGCACTCGAGCCCGAACCGCGCGCACACGGTGGCCGTGGCCACTCCGTGCTGCCCCGCCCCGGTCTCGGCGATGATGCGCCGCTTCCCCATGCGGCGCGCGAGCAGCACCTGCCCCACGGTGTTGTTGATCTTGTGCGCGCCCGTGTGGTTCAGGTCCTCGCGCTTCATCCACACCGGCGCGCCCACCAGCGCCGACAGTCGCGGCGCCGCGCTCAGCGGCGACGGCCGGCCCACGTAGGTGCTGAGCAGGTCGTCGAGCTCGGCGCGGAACGCCGGGTCGCGCATGGCCGCGTCGAACTCGGCATCGAGCTCGTCCAGCGCCGGGATCAGCGTCTCGGGCACGTAGCGGCCGCCGTACGGGCCGAACCGGTCGGGGTGCATGCTGGGCGGCGTCGGCGCCGCGACGGCCGGCGGGGCGAGCGTGTCGGGGGGGGTCATGCGGGGTTCGGCGGGGACGGCCCGGGGGTCACATGTCGCGGTAGGCGGCGTGCGCCCGGGACACGAAGTGTAGCACCGCCGCGTGGCGCTTCACCCCGGGCGCGTGCTCGACCCCGGACGACACGTCCACGACGTCCGGGCTGAGCGCAAGCGCCGCCTCCACGACGTTTTCCGGCGTGAGGCCGCCGGCGAGCACGAGGGCGGCCTCCGTCCCGGCGCGCGCCTCCGTGACCGCCCCGGCCAGCTCGGCCCAGGCGAGCGCGACGCCGGTGCCGCCTAACGCCCCGCCCGGCACCCGGGCGTCCAACACCACGGCGTCGGCCACCGCGAACAGCTCGGCGGCATGCGGCGGGAGCGCGGGGCCCGCGACCCGCAACGCCGCCCACACCGGCCCGCGCCAAGCGAGGCGCATCGCCAGCACCCCGTCCGGCTCGGGGTCGGCGTGCAGTTGCACGATGTCGGCGCCCGCCTCCCGGGCGATGCGCGTGACGTTGGCCGGATTCTGCGCCCCCACCACGGCGACCCGCTGCGGCGCGAACCGCCCGGCCCCGCTTGCCGCCGCGGCCGCGGCCTCCCCGTTGGCCCGGGCCACCGCAGGGTCGACGGCGCGCGGCCCGCCCGCGAAGATGCTCCCCACGTACGACGCGCCGGCGCGCGCCGCGTACTCGGCGTCCTCCCGCCGGACCAGCCCACACACCTTCACCCGCGGGCCCTTGGACGTCGGCCCGAAGATCTGCCCGGCGGCCCGTGCCACGAGACGTTAGGCGGCGGTCGGCGCCGCGGCCGGACGCCCCGCGCGCGGCACCCCCGTGAGCCCGGCCACGGCAGCCGTCGGCTCGCTCGCGGCCGACACGGCCGAGCCGACGAGGACGGCGTCGGCCCCGGCCCGGGCCGCCCGCGCCACGTCACCCACGCCCACGATGCCACTCTCGAACACCGCCACGCGGTCGCCGGGGATCAGCGGCACGAGCGCGTCGCCGGTGGCCAGGTCGATCCGCAGGGTTTCGAGGTCGCGGTTGTTCACGCCGATCACCGCGGCGTCGGCGGCGAGGGCGGCGTCCAGCTCCCACCGGTCGCGCACTTCGATCAGCACCTCCAGCCCGACCCCGCGCGCGAACACCGCCATGTCGCGAAGCGCGCCAGGGGCCAACGCCCGGGCGATGAGCAACGCGGCCGAGGCACCGAGCGCGCGCGCCTCGACGAGCTGGACCGGGTCGACCAGGAAATCCTTGCGGAGCACCGGCGCGCGCCCCGCGAGCGCGGCCACGGCGTCCTGCACGTCGGCGTTGCTGCCGGCGAAGCGGGTGGGCTCGGTGAGCACGCTGACCGCCGCGGCCCCGCCGTCCACGTAGGCGAGCGCCTGGCGCGCGGCGCCGAGCCCCGGGTTGATGGCGCCCTTGCTCGGCGAACTCCGCTTGAGCTCCGCGATCACCGCGACGGGCGCACCGGGCGCCCCGCGCAGGGCGGTCGCGAACGGGGGGCCGGGGGCGGCCGCCCGGGCCGCGTCTTCGAGCGCGGCGGCGCTCAACGCCAGTTCGTCGGCGCGTGCGCGGGCCGCCGCGCACAGCGCGCCGAGGGTCCCGGTGGGTGGAGTCCACGCGCGGGGGGGCGGCGCGGGAGGGCGGTGGGCGGCTGCTTGCACTTCGGGCGTTCTTCGGATAGGGTCCGTTCGGCTACTGTTCGGGCTGCGGAGGCCGCGTTCGCGTCCGGTCGCACCCGCCGTTTTCGCCCCGGGGGGCCCCATGCCGCTCACGAAGCGCCAGCGCGAGATCCTCACCTACCTCGGCAGCTACTCGGAGTCCAACGGCTACGCGCCGAGCTTCGAGGAAATCGCCGAGGAGTTCAACTATAACTCGCTGGCGACCGTCCACGAACACCTGAGCAACCTCGAGCGGAAGGGCTACATCAAGCGCGCGTACAACGAGAGCCGCGCGATCGAGATCCTCCCGTCGCAGGCCTACCCGCGGGCGGTCGAGCTCCAGGTCCTCGGAACCGTGGCCGCCGGCGTCCCCATCGAGGCCGTCGCCCAGGGCGAGAGCATCTGCGTCCCCGAGAGCTTCCTGCGCAAGAGCGGCAACCACTACGTGCTGCGCGTGCGCGGTCAGTCGATGATCGACGCCCAGATCAACGACGGCGACATGGTCGTCGTGAACGAGCGCCAGAGCGCCGACAACGGCGAGATGGTGATCGCCATGATGCACGGGACCTCGGCCACGGTGAAGAAGTTCTACCGGGAGCGCGACGGCCGCATCCGGCTCCAGCCCGCCAACGAGACGATGGAGCCGCTGTACGTGCACGAGAACGACATCAGTATCCAGGGCGTCGTCGTCGGGGTGCTCCGGCGGTTCTGAACCGCCTGGGCCCGCCGGTCGCGTCCGCGCCGCGCTACCCCTCCCGGTAGGCGGCGCGGAGCTGTTCCAGCGCGCGGAGTCCCGCGCCGCCATCCACGGACCGCTCCGCCCGCGCGACGCCGTCGGCGTACGTCGGCGCGACGCCGGCCACGTAGAGCGCCGCCGCGGCGTTGAGCACCACGGCGGCCCGGGCGCCGGCCGTGCCGCCGCCTGCGAGCACGGCTTCGATGACGGCCGCGTTCTCCTCGGGCGAGCCGCCGGCCAGCTCCGCCGCGTCCACCCCGGCGAACCCGTGGGCCGCCGGGTCGATCGCCCAGCGCCCGGCCTCGGCGCCGTCGCGCACCTCCACCACCTCCGTCGGTCCTAACGGCGAGACCTCGTCCATCCCGGGCGCGCCGTGGACGACGAGCGCGTGCCGGGCGCCTAACGCCGCGAGCGCCCCCGCGATCAGGGGCACCCGGCGCGCCTCGGCCACCCCGACGACCTGCCGCACCGCCATCGCCGGGTTGGCGAGCGGGCCGACGACGTTCATCACCGTCGGCACGGCCAGCTCGCGGCGCACGGGGCCGACGTGGCGCATCGCCGGGTGCATGAGCGGCGCGAACATGAACGCCACCCCCGCCGCGTCCAGCGCCCGGCGCATGACCGCCGGCGGCCGCTCGATCGGCACGCCTAACGCTTCGAGCACGTCGGCGCTGCCGGAGCGCGAGGTGAACGAGCGGTTGCCGTGCTTGGCCACGCGCGCGCCCGCGCCGGCCGCGACCAGCGCCGCCGCGGTCGAGATGTTGAACGTCGACACGGTCCCGCCGCCCGTGCCGCACGTGTCGACGAGCTCGTCGGGCCGGTCCGCCGGCAGCCGCACCATGGCGGCGCGCAGGGCGCGGGCGACCGCCGCCACCACCTCCGGCGTCTCGCCCTGGACGCGCAGCCCCATGAGCAGCGCGGCGGTCTGCGCCGGCGTGGCGCCGCCGCGCATCACCACATCGAACGCCGCGGTCACCTCGGCGCCGGACGGCACCTGCTCGGCGGCGAGCGCCCGCAGCACCCGGCGGACGGGCGCGTCGCCGCCCTCCTCCGCCGCCTGGCTCACGCCGCGCCGGCGGGGAGCAGGGTGGCCAGCCGCTCGGCCAGCCGGGCGTGCGTGGCCACGAGCGCGATGACCATGCCTAACAGCCGCACCCGCTCCACGTCCGCCTCGACGTAGGCGTCGCGCGTCGCGCGGTTGGTGAGGTTCACCACGCCGAGCAGCTCGCCGTGGTAGACGAGCGGAAAGCTGATGAAGCTGCCCGCGGTGAAGTACTGATCGCTCAGCAGCGGGTGCGCGCCGGCGTCGCGGACGTCGCGCACGAGCACCGGCGTGCGCGACTGGGCGACGCGCCCGGCGACCCCCTCGCCCACCCGGACGCGCGCGCCCTCCACGACGTGCGGGGCGACGCCGCGCGCCGCCGCGAGGTAGAGTTGCCCCGGCTCCGGCGCGCGCAGCATGAGCGAGCAGCGCTGCGCCTGCATGTCGTCGCCTACCAACGCGAGCAGTCCGTCTACCAACTCCCGCGGGTCGTGCGCGTGCGCGTCGAGCGCGAGCACGCGGTCGAGCAGGTAGAGCGTGCGCTCGGTCTGGCGCAGCGTCTCCCCGCGCCGCGCGAGCTCCGTCTGCGCTTGGGCGAGCTGCTGCGCCCCCGCGCCGAGCTGCTGCTCCAACAGCTCCGCGCGCCGCTCGGCGCGGCGCACCGCCTCGGCTTGCTGCGCCGAGCGCCGCTCGGCCTCCACGGCATCGCGCGCGTCGGGTGCGGCCCCCGGCGCGGCTCCGGCCGGCTGCTGGCGCGCCGCCGCCAGTTGTGCCTCCAGCGCGGCGAGCCGGCGCACGTAGTCGCCGTGGACGCGGCGCGTGACCGTCTCGAGCGTCGCCACCGCCTCGCCGCGTGCGTCGCGCTCCCAGAACCGCGCGAGGGCAAGGTCGAGGAGCGCGGCCGCCGGCTCAGCCCGATCCACCACGCGCGCGCCGAAGATCCGCCGCGGCTCGCGGAGCGCGAGCAGGGCGACGAGCTGCCCCTCTGCGCGCACGCCGCGCAGCGCCAGCGTCCCGTCGCTCGGTGAGTTGAAGCCGAGCAGCCGCGCGAACTCCGCCGATCGGTCGGCCAGGTCGACGAAGCGCCCGCCCTGCGCCACGGCGGCGCGAGTCGCGCCGGGGAGGTGCTCGAGGCGCGTCTCCGCGTCGTCGCGCTCGGCGCGCCCGTCCGCGTAGCCCAGGCGCTCGACGAGCGCCTCGCGCCGCGCGTCGTACTGGAAGAGCGCGACCTGCGCGGCCCGGTCCAACTCGGCCACGCTCTCGGCGAACGCCAACAGCGCCGCGCCGCGGTCGGCGGCGGCGCCGAGGGCGTGGGCCAGCGTGGCGAGAGTGCGCGGGGCGGCGGGCATCGGCGTGGAAGGTGGTCGGCGACGCCCGGCGGGGCAACGCGGCGTCGACGGGGGCGCGTCCGGCGCGCGCGCGGTTGGGCATCGGACCGGGGCGGGCTAGCTTTCCGCCGCGTGGACGCCCCCCCGTCGCCGGACACGCCCCCCGCCACGCGCGCGCTGCAGCTCGTGCTGCAGTACGACGGCGCGCGGTTCGCCGGGTGGCAGCGGCAGCCGGACGCGCGCACCGTGCAGGGCGAGATCGAGGCGGCCCTCGCCCGACTCTGCAACGCGCCGGTGCGCGTTACCGGCGCGGGGCGCACCGACGCCGGCGTACACGCGCTCGGCCAGGCGGCCGGCGTCACCGTGCCCGCGCGGTGGACCGCTGAGTCGCTGCGCCGCGCCCTCAACGCGGTGCTGCCGGACGACGTCTGGGTCGCCGAGGCGGCCGCGATGCGCGCCGACTTCCACGCCCGCTTCGACGCCACGGCCCGGCGCTACCGCTACGTGGTCGGCACCGACGACGCGGCCCGCTCTCCATTCCGCCGCGCGCGCGAGTGGCACGTGCCCCGGCCGATCGATCGGGCCTTGCTCGACGCCGCCGCCGCGCACCTCGTCGGCGCGCACGCGTTCCGCGGCTTCGCGGTCCAGGGCACCGCGCCCGCCGACGACGACCACCGCTGCGAGGTGCGCGAGGCGCGGTGGGACGTCCGGGACGAGCGGGCCGGGGAGCGGGGTTTCGTGTTCCACGTCGAGGCCGACCGGTTTCTTCACCACATGGTCCGTTTTCTCGTCGGCACGATGGTGGACGTGGCCACCGGGCGCCGCCCGCTGGCCGACGTCCCGCGGCTGCTCGCCGCGCCGGACAACCGCGGCGTCAGCGCCCCGGCGCCGCCTCACGCGCTCTACCTCGCCGCGGTGCGCTACCCTGCCCGCGCCTACGCCGCGGCGGCCGACATCGCGCCGCAGCGCGCCGGCCCGATCGCCACCGCCGCCTAACCGCCCGTGAAGATCCTGCTCGCCTCCGCCTCCCCCGCCGATGTGCGGTGGGCCGCCGACCACGGGCTCGCCGACGGGGTGGTCACCGGCCCGGCGTCGCTCGCCGCCGAACGCCCGGGCGAGGTCGGCGCCCAGCGCGAGCTGCTCGGGGAGCTCGCCCGCGCGGTGAACGCGCCGGTCTACGCGAGCGTCGCGTCGGTAGACCCCGCGGACATCTACCGCGACGGGCGCGAGCTCGCGCGCCTCGGCGACAACGTCGTCGTGCAGGTCCCCCTCGTCGACGACGCGGTGGTCGCGGTGCGCCGGCTCGCCGGCGAGGGCGTGCGCGTCGCCGCCACGCTGGTGTTCAGCGCCGCGCAGGCGCTGCTGGCCGCCAAGGCCGGCGCCACGTCCGCGGTGATTCCGCTCGACCAGCTCGAAGCGTTAGGCCGCGACGCGGCGCCGGCGGTGGCCGAGGTGCGCGCGCTGTTCGACCGCGGCGACGTGGAGTGCGACGTCGTGGCGGCGTTCCCGCCCACCTCGGCGGCGTTCGCCGCGGCCGGGATCGCGGGGGCGGACGCGGCGGTGGTCGACATGCGGACGCTCCGCGCGCTGCTCGTGCACCCGCTCACCGACCGGGGCGTCGACGCCTTCCTGCGCGAGATCGCCGCGCGCGGGCGCCCGCGCATCGCCTCCCTCTGACCGGCCGCCCCGTCCGTTAGGCACCGCCCCGTGTCCCGCCTCGCGCGCCGCCCCGCCCTCCCCCGCCCCGCGCTCGCCGCGCTCGTCGCCGCCGTCGGCTGCCAGGGCGCGCCCGCCGACTCGGCCGCGCAGGACCGCCCCGCGGCCGTGCCCGTCGAGGCCCGCCTGCCCGCGCCCGTGCCGGCCGCGGCGGTCGACGCGACCCGCCGCACGGCCATCGTGACCGCCGCCGCGCGCGTCGCGCCCGCGGTGGTCACGGTGCAGACCGAGACAGTCGAACAGGCCCCAAGCGACCCGTTCGACGTGTTCTTCGGCCGGCGCCCTGGGGAGCAGCGGCGCGCCGGTATCGGGTCTGGTTTCTTCGTGCGCGGCGACGGGGTGGTGCTGACCAACGCGCACGTGGTGTCGGGCGCCACCACGGTGAGCGTCGCGCTGCGCGACGGGACCGTGTACCCGGCCCGCGTGTTAGGCGCCGACGAGGCCAACGACCTGGCCGTCCTCAAGGTCGACGCGCGCAACCTGCCGGTCGCCCCACTCGGCAACTCGGACGGGCTGCTCGTCGGGGAGTGGGCGGTGGCCATCGGCAACCCGTACGGCTTCGTGCTCGGCAACACCGAGCCGAGCGTGAGCGCGGGGGTCATCAGCGCGACCAACCGCAACCTCGTCGGCGGGTCCGAGGGCGGCGGCGTGAGCGTCGACATGGTACAGACCGACGCGAGCATCAACCCCGGCAACTCGGGCGGCCCGCTCGTCAACTCGACCGGCGAGGTGGTGGGCGTCAACAGCTCCATCTACTCGCCGAGCGGCGGGAGCGTGGGGCTGGGCTTCGCCATCCCGATCAACCGGGCCCGGCGGGTGGCCGAAGACCTCATCGCGCACGGCGTCGTCCGGCGCGCCTACACCGGCCTCACGCTCCGCGGGCCGAGCAGCGAGAACCCGCGCGAGCTGCTGCTGGCCGGCGTCGTCGTCCGGTCGGTGACGCCGGGGTCGCCGGCCGCGCGCGCCGGCGTGCAGCCCGGCGACAAGCTCGTGCGCGCCGGGACCCGGGCGCTCCGCAACCCGTACGACTGGGAGGCGACCGTGCTCGACCTGCGGCCCGGCGACGCCGTCGCACTCACCGCGCAGCGCGGCGGCCGCACCGTCGCGCTCACGCTCCGGGCGGGCGACCTGCCCGAGGTGACCGCCCCGCGGGTCACCGTGCTCCGCGAGCTGCAGCTCGTGTCGCTCACCCCGGCCATCCGCGCGGAGCGGCGAATCCAGAGCGCCGCCGGCGCTCTGGTGTTCCAGACGTCCGCGCGCGTGCAGCGGGAGCTGGGCCTGGAGCCCGGCGACGTGATCGTGCAGGTGAACCGGGCCGGCGTGCAGAGCGCCGAGGACGTCGCGCGGGCGATCGACTACTACGCAGGGCGCGGGCCCATCCGCCTGGTGTTCGAGCGCGGCGGGCGGTACGCCTTCGCCGACTTCCAGATTCGTTAGGCCCACGCCCCGCCCGTGACCGACCGACACGCCCGCTACGCCAGCCCCCTCGGCGAGCGCTACGCCTCCGGCGCGATGCTCGCGCTCTGGTCGTCGCGCGAGCGGCACGGCCTGTGGCGGCGCCTCTGGCTCGCGCTCGCCGAGGCCGAGCAGGAGCTGGGCGTGCCCATCCCGGACGAGGCGCTGGCGCAGATGCGCGCCCACCTCGACGACATCGACTTCGCGCGGGTGGCCGAGCACGAGCGGCGGCTGCGCCACGACGTGATGGCGCACGTCTACGCCTTCGGCGAGCAGGCGCCGGCGGCCCGCCCGTTCATCCACCTCGGCGCGACGAGCTGCTACGTCACCGACAACGGCGACCTTGTGCTCCTCCGCCGCGGGCTCGAATTGCTGCGGGACAAGGTGCTCGGCGTCCTCGACGCGCTGGCCGCGTTCGCCCGACGCTGGCGCGACGAACCCGCGCTCGGCTACACGCACCTCCAGCCCGCGCAACTCGTCACGGTCGGCAAGCGCGCGGCGCTGTGGATGCAGGACCTCGTGCTCGACCTCGCGGACCTCGACCACCGCATCGCCACGCTGCCGTTCCGCGGCGTGAAGGGGACGACGGGCACGCAGGCCAGCTTCCTCGCCCTGTTCGACGGCGACCACGCCCGCGTGCGCGAGCTCGACAGTCGCGTCTGCGAGAAGATGGGCTTCGCCGCGAGCATCCCGGTGAGCGGCCAGACCTACTCGCGCAAGGTCGACGCGCAGGTCCTCTCGGGGGTGAGCGGCGTCGCCGCGAGCGCCGCGAAGTTCGCCTCGGACCTGCGCATGTTGCAGGCGTTCGGCGAGGTGGAGGAGCCGTTCGGGCGCGATCAGATCGGATCGTCGGCGATGGCCTACAAGCGCAACCCGATGCGGTCGGAGCGCATCAACGCGCTCGCCCGCTTCGTGCTGTCGCTGGAGCCGAACGCGAACCAGACGCACGCCGTGCAGTACTTCGAGCGCACGCTCGACGACTCGGCCAACCGCCGGCTCGCGCTCCCCGAGGCCTTCCTCGCCGCCGACGCGATCCTGGTGCTGTACGCGAACGTCGCGTCTGGTCTCGAAGTGCACCCCGCCCGCATCCGCCGGCGCGTCCTCGACGAACTGCCGTTCATGGCGACCGAGGAGATCATCGTGCAGGCCGTGCGCGCGGGCGGCGACCGGCAGGCCGTGCACGAGGTCATCCGCCGGCACAGCGTTGAGGCCGCGCGGGCGCTCAAGGACGGCGAGACGGCGCACAACGACCTCCTCGACCGGCTCGCCGCGGACCCCGAGTTCACCGCCCTGGGCGTGTCGCTCGACGCCCTGCGCGCGGCGATGGAGCCGCGCCGCTTCGTCGGCCGCGCACCGCAACAGGTCGACGAGTTCCTGGCGGAAGTGGTCGAGCCACGCCTCGCCGCCGCCGGTGAGCGGCGCCCGTCGGTCGACGAGGTGCGGGTGTGAGCGCCTTGGGGGCGCCGGTCGCGATGCGGCGGAGCGCGCTGCCGCTCCCGCTCGTGGCGCGCGGGAAGGTCCGTGACGTATACGCGGTGGGCGACGACCGGTTGCTGTTGGTCGCGACCGACCGGGTGAGCGCATTCGACGTGGTGATGGCCGAGCCGGTGGCGCACAAGGGCGCCGTGCTGACGCAACTCACGGCGTGGTGGCTGCGGCGGCTGGAGGCCGAGGGCGTCGCGCACCACATGCTCAGCGCCGACGCAGACGAGATCGTTGCGAATTGTCCCGAACTCGCCGGCCACGCCGCCGTTCTGTCGGGGCGCGCGATGCTGTGCCTGCGGGCGCGGGTGTTCCCCGTGGAGTGCGTGGTGCGCGGCTACCTGGCGGGGAGCTCGTGGCAGGAGTACCGCGCGTCGGGCACGCTCGCCGGCGAGGCACTGCCGGTAGGCCTGCGCGAGAGCGACCGCTTCGACCCGCCGGTGTTCAGCCCGGCCACCAAGGCCGAGTCTGGGCACGACGAGAACATCCCGGTCCGCGTCGTTGCCGATCGGCTGGGAGCGGATGTGGCCGCCGAGCTTGAGGCGCTGAGCCGGCGGGTGTATCAGCTCGGGCGCGACCACGCCCTGACGCGCGGCATCATCGTGGCAGACACCAAGTTCGAGTTCGGCGAACGCGATGGGCGCGTCATCCTCGTGGACGAGGTGCTGACGCCCGACTCGTCCCGTTTCTGGCCGTCAGATCGCTACGCGCCGGGCGGGCCGCAGCCCAGCTTCGACAAGCAGCCGCTGCGCGATTGGCTGGCCGCGGAGCGCGCGGCCGGCCGATGGAACGGCGACGCGCCGCCCCCCGCGCTCCCGCCGGAGGTCGTATCGGCCACGAGCAGCCGCTATCTTGCGTCCTTCCGCCAGTTGACCGGCGGCGAGCTGCCGGGCGCGCCCGCCGCGCCGCCGCCCGACCCGTTGCCCCCGTCGCCGTGAAGTTCGCCCGCGAAGGCCGTGCGTTGATGGCCCTCTTCACCGTCGTCGCGGCGGCGCTCGTCACCAACGCGGCGTTCAACGGGGGGCCGGTGCGGTGGGCGCTCGCGGTGCTCGGCCTCCTGCTGGCCGCGTGGTGCTACTACTTCTTCCGCGACCCCGAGCGCACGGGCGAGCGCGGCGACCGCCTCGTGGTGGCCCCGGCGGACGGCAAGGTGGTGCTCATCAACGAGGTGGACGAGCCGGCCTTCATGGGCGGCCGGAGCACCCGGGTGAGCATCTTCATGAACGTGTTCTCGGTGCACGTGAACCGCTACCCGGTCAGCGGGACGGTGCGCTACGTGAACTACGCGCGCGGCAAGTTCCGGAACGCCGTCACGCCCGAGAGCAGCGCCGAGAACGAGCAGATGAGCGTCGGCGTCGAGAGCGGGCCGTACCGCGTGCTCGTGCGGCAAATCGCGGGGCTGATCGCGCGCCGCATCATCACCTACAGCCGCGACGGCGAGCGGGTGGCGCAGGGCGACCGGATGGGGCTCATCCGGTTCGGTTCGCGCGTGGACGTCTTCCTCCCGCCCGGCGCGGTGCTGCGGGTCCGGCTCGGCGAGCAGACTGCGGCCGGCACCACGGTGCTCGCGGAGCTTCCCGGCGCGTGACCGCCCCGCCGGTGCGCCCCGCCGCCGAGGGCGACGGCGACCCCGCGCTGGCCCCGCGGCGCCGGCGGTTCCGGCGCCCCGACGTGCGACGCGCCGCCCCGGCGCTGCCGAACGGGCTCACGCTCGGCAACCTGTTCTTCGGCATCTTCGCCATCATCTCGGCGTCGCGCGGCAACTTCAACACGGCCGTCTGGTGCATCGTCGCCGGCGGCGTGTGCGACGCGTTCGACGGCGCGGTGGCGCGCGCCACGCGCACCGGCGGCCCGTTCGGCGAGGAGCTCGACTCGCTCGTCGACGCGATCTCGTTCGGCCTCGCCCCGGCCATGATCGTCTACTTCGCCCTGCTGCAGCAGCAGGCCGGGTGGGCGTGGCTCCCGGTGTTCATCTTCGCCGCGTGCGCGGTCATCCGCCTGGCGCGCTTCAACGTCACGCAGGCCGGCGCCAAGAAGACGTACTTCATCGGCCTGCCGAGCCCGGCGGCGGGCGGCACGGTGGCCACCTACTACTGGTTCACGCAGACGCGCCTCTACCAGGAGACGCGCATCGTGGACCTCCCGTGGCAGGAGGTCATGCAGGGGCTCATGCTGCTGCTCGGCATGATGATGATCTCCAGCGTGCCCTACCCCACCTGGCCGAAGATCGGGCTCTGGCCGTTCCGGCGGCTCGCGGGGCTGGTCGGCGTGCTCGCGATCCTCGTGGGGACCGTGTTCTTCCGCCAGTACTTCCTCTTCCTGTTCGGCGTCGGGTACCTCGCCTTCGGCCTCGTGCGCGCCGTCGTGCTCGGCCTGCTCGACCTTCCCCCCGGCGACGGCCGCCCGCGCCGCCGCGCCGGTGACTACGTCGACCCGATGGAGGCGTACGGGTCGCCCCCGCTGGCCGCCGCGCTCGCGGACGACGCGCGGGCCGCGCGACGCCGGCGCCGCCTGCTGCGCGACGCCCGGGAGATCCGGGACGCGCGCGTCCCCCGCGACGGTTAGGCAGCCCCCCACCAAGCGCCCATGACTCCGTACCGCATCGAGATCCGCGTCGTCCCCCGCCGCGGCATCCTGGACCCGCAGGGCAAGGCCGTCGCCGACGCCCTCCACGCGCTCGGGTTCGCCGACGTGACCGACGCGCGCGTGGGCCGGCACGTGGTCCTCGACGTGCGCGCCGCCGACGCCGGCGCGGCGCGCGCGCGCGCCGCCGAGATGTGCGACCGCCTGCTCGCCAACCCCGTCACCGAGGACTACGTGATCGAGTCGGCCGAGCCGGCCGCCGCCTAACGGGAGCAGCCGGTGCGCGTCGCCATCGTCACGTTCCCGGGCTCCAACTGCGACTACGACGCCTACCACGCCGTCGCGGACGAGTTGGGCGAGCGGGCGCACTACGTGTGGCACAAGGACCGCGACCTCGGCGGGGCCGACGTGGTCGTGCTCCCGGGCGGGTTCAGCTACGGCGACTACCTGCGCTGCGGCGCGATCGCCCGATTCAGCCCCGTCATGGACGCCGTGGCCGAGCACGCGCGCCGCGGGGCGCCGGTCCTGGCCATCTGCAACGGCTTCCAGATCGCGTGCGAGGCGGGGCTGCTTCCCGGCGCGCTGCTGCGCAACGCCTCGCTCCGCTACGTGTGCGAGTTCCGCACGCTGCGCGTCGAAACCGTCGACTCCGCGTTCACCGCCGAGTACGCCCCCGGCCAACTGGTGCGCATCCCGATCGCGCACGGCGAGGGACGCTACGTCGCCGACGACGCGACGCTCGACCGGCTGGAGTCGGAGGGGCGCGTCGCCTTCCGCTACGTCGACGAGCGCGGGGCGCCGGGCGACGACGGCAACCCCAACGGCTCGCTGCGCCACATCGCCGGCATCCTCAACGAGGGCCGGAACGTGCTCGGGATGATGCCCCACCCCGAGCGCGCGGTCGACGCCCGGCTCGGCTCGGCCGACGGCCTCCCGCTCTTCCGCTCGCTCCTCGCCGCCGTCGGCGCATAACCTCTCGCCCCCGCCCCCATGTCGCACGACCCGACCCGCCGCAACGAGGACGAGTACTTCGCCCGGCAGAACGCCGAGCTGCTGGCGCAGCACCGCACCCGCCTGGACGCCGAGCGCCGCGCCCGCGCGGAGGCCGGCGCGGCGCTCCGGTGCCCGCGCGACGGCGGCGCGATGGTCGAGCGCTCCCACCACGGCGTGACCATCGACCTCTGCCCGGACTGCGGCGGCGTCTTCCTCGACCGCGGCGAACTGGAGCTGCTGGAGCACGTCGAGGACCAGGAGATGGGTCGCGCGGCGGGGCGGCTGTTCGCCGTCCGGCGCTGAGCCGCTCGCGTTAGGCCTCCCCGCCCCCGCCCGCCCGTGACCGCACCCGCCGCCCCGCCCGCCGCCCGCGTCGAGCCCCGCCCCGGCGACCCGCCCGTCACGCCGGCGCTCGTCCGCGAACACGGCCTCACGCCGGGCGAGTACGACCGCGTGGTGGCGATGCTCGGGCGGGCGCCGACGTTCACCGAGCTGGGCGTGGTGAGCGCGCTCTGGAGCGAGCACTGCTCGTACAAGCACTCGCGGCCGCTGCTCCGCACCCTCCCGACGGAGGCCGACTGGGTGTTGCAGGGGCCGGGCGAGAACGCCGGCGTGATCCGGGTGGGCGGCGGGATGGCGGTGGCGTTCAAGATCGAATCGCACAACCACCCGAGCGCCGTCGAGCCGTACCAGGGCGCGGCCACCGGCGTCGGCGGCATCCTGCGCGACGTGTTCACGATGGGCGCCCGCCCCGTGGCGATGCTGGACTCGCTCCGCTTCGGGTCGCTGGACTCGGCGCACGTGCGGCACCTGTTCGCCGGCGTGGTCAAGGGCGTCGGCGACTACGGCAACTGCGTGGGCGTCCCCACCGTGGCGGGCGAGGTCGTGTTCGACCCCGCGTACGAGGGCAACCCGCTGGTCAACGCGATGTGCGTGGGCGTCCTCCGCGAGGACCAGCTCATGCGCGCCGTCGCGCAGGGCGTCGGCAACCCGATCCTCGCCGTGGGCGCCCGAACGGGCCGCGATGGCATCAACGGTGCCTCGTTCGCCAGCGAGGATCTGAGCGCCGACAGCGAGGCCAAGCGCCCGCGCGTCCAGGTGGGCGACCCGTTCACGGAGAAGCTGCTGCTGGAGGCGTCGCTGGAGCTCATCGGGTCCGGCGACATCGTCGGGATCCAGGACATGGGCGCGGCCGGGCTCACTTCGTCGAGCGCAGAGATGGCGGCCCGGGGCGACGTCGGGGTGACCATCGACGTGAGCCGCGTCCCCGTGCGCGAAGCGGGGATGACGCCGTACGAAATCCTGCTCAGCGAGTCGCAGGAGCGGATGCTCGTCGTGGCCAAGAAGGGGCGCGAGGACCGCGTGCGCGCGGTGCTCGAGAAGTGGGACCTCACGGCCGCCGTGATCGGCGAGGTGATCGCCGAGCCCGTGTACCGGGTGACCGAGGGCGACCGCGTCGTGGCGGAGTTCCCGGGCACGCGCCTCGTCACCGACTGCCCCACCTACACCCCCGAGGCGCGCGAGGCCGACGCCGTCCGCGCCCTGCGCGCGCGCGACGTGCACGCCGTCGCCGAGCGTCCGGAGGAGGCCGACCCGCTCTGGGCGTTAGGCGTGCTGCTCGCCTCGCCGACGATCGCGAGCAAGCGGTGGGTGTACCGGCAGTACGACTCGATGGTCCGCACCAGCACGGTGATCGGCCCCGGCGGCGACGCGGCCGTGGTGCGGCTCCGCGGCACCGACCAGGCGGTCGCGCTCAAGGTGGACTGCAACGGCCGCCACTGCTACCTCGACCCGCGCGAAGGCGCGAAAGGCGCGGTGGCCGAGGCGGCGCGCAACGTCGCCTGCGCCGGCGGCCGCCCGCTCGCGATCACCAACAACCTCAACTTCGGCAACCCGACCCGCCCCGAGGTCTACCACCAGCTCCGCGAGGCGGTGGCCGGGATGGGCGAGGCCTGCCGCGAGTTAGGCACCCCGGTGACCGGCGGGAACGTCTCGCTTTACAACGAGAACCCGCGCGGCGCGATCTACCCGACGCCCGTCGTCGGCATGGTCGGCGTGGTCGCCTCGCTGGCGCACGTGACGCGCGCGACCTTCCGCCCCCCCGCCGAGGGGGCCGACGGCGACGCGATCGTCCTCCTCGGCGCGTGCACCGACGAGTTGGGCGGGAGCGAGTACCTGGCGCGGGTGCACGACCTCGTCGCCGGAGCGCCGCCGCGGGTCGACCTGGAGGGCGAGCGGCGGCTCGTGGACGCGCTGCTCGAGGCGATCGCCGGCGGCCACGTGCGCTCGGCGCACGACACGAGCGACGGCGGCCTCGCGGTCGCGCTCGCCGAGTGCTGCATGGCCGACCCGGACGTCCGGGCCGGCGCCGAGGTGGACCTCTCGGCGTGGGACGCGCTCCCGGCGCGGGCAGTCCTCTACGGCGAGGCGCACGGACGCGTCATCGTGAGCACCGACGCGCCCGACCAGGTGCTCGCCACCGCCGCCCGGCACGCGGTCCCGGCGCGGGTGATCGGCCGCGTCCGCGACGCAGGCGCGGGCCTGACCGCGCGCCTGCGCGGCGGCGCCCACACCGCCCCGCTCGACTCGCTCGCGTCCGCGTACCACGACGCGATCCCGGCGGCCATGCGCCGCCCGGCGGCCCACGCCGCCTAACGCTTCCCCGCCCCGCGGTCCCATGTGCGGCATCTTCGGCGTCCACGGCCACCCCGACGCGGCGCACCTGAGCCAGCTCGGCCTCTACGCCCTCCAACACCGCGGGCAGGAGAGCGCCGGCATCGCCGCGGTGAGCGACGCGGGCGAGGCGCACGCGGTCAAGCGCATGGGCCTCGTCGGCGAGGGGCTGACGGCGCCCGAGCTGACGCTCCTCGCCGGGCCGATCGCGGTGGGCCACACGCGGTACAGCACGGCGGGGTCGTCGACCATCGAGAACGCGCAGCCGGTGCTCGCGCGCTCGCGCGGCGGCCATATCGCGCTGGCGCACAACGGCAACATCGTCAACGCCGGCGAGCTGCGCGTCGCGCTGGAGGACGAGGGCGCGATCTTCCAGAGCACGATGGACTCCGAGGTCATCGTGCACCGCATCGCGCGGAGCACCGCGCCGTCGCCGGAGGCCCGGGTGGCCGAGGCGCTCCGCGACGTCGAGGGCGCGTACTGCCTGCTCGTGGTCATCGGCGACACGCTGGTCGCCGCGCGCGACCCGCGCGGCTGGCGCCCGTTCGCCATGGGCCGCCTCGGCGACGCGACGGTGTTCGCCAGCGAGACGTGCGCGCTCGACCTCGTGGGGGCGGAGTTCGTGCGCGAGGTCGCGCCCGGCGAGGTGGTCGCGGTGGACGCCGGCGGCGAGCGCTCGACCTTCCCGATGGCGCCCAGGGAGGCGCGCCGGTGCGTGTTCGAGCACGTGTACTTCGCGCGCCCCGACAGCCAGATCTTCGGCGGCTCGGTGGACCGCGCGCGGCGCGCGTTAGGCCGGCGCCTCGCCGTCGAGCGCCCGGCGCCGGGCGCGGACCTGGTGTTCGCCGTCCCCGACTCGTCCAACGCCGCCGCGCTCGGCTACGCCGAGCAGGCGGGGCTGCCGCTGGAGCTGGCGCTCATCCGCAACCACTACGTCGGGCGCACCTTCATCCAGCCCACGCAGGGCGCGCGCGACTGGAAGGTGCGCGTCAAGTACAACGCCGTGCGCGAGGTGCTGGAGGGGCGGAGCGTGGTGATGATCGACGACTCGATCGTGCGCGGCACCACCACGCGCGGCCTCGTGGCGATGGTGCGCGCGGCCGGCGCGCGCGAGGTACACATGCGGGTCAGCTCGGCGCCCGTCACTGGCCCGTGCTACTACGGGATCGACACCCCGTCGCGGGACCAACTCATCGCCGCCCGGCTCACCGTCGACGAGATCGCGGCCGAGATCGGCGCCGACTCGCTGGGCTACCTCTCGCTCGACGGAATGCTGGAGAGCGTGCCGACCGGGCCCGCGGGCTTCTGCCACGCCTGCTTCTCGGGCGACTACCCAACCCCGCCGCCCTCGGACCCGGACAAGCTCCGCTTCGGCTGCGGCTGCTGACGGCTGCCAGCGCCGGTGCGGCAGCGTGGCGCGAAGCGTATGGCCCGGTCCGGGCGGGAAGCGGCAGCCTGGTCCAAGCGTTAGGCTAGTGGCACCCCGCCCCGCCTCCCGCCCGCGCGCCCCGTATGCCCCCCACCGCCACCCCCGCGACGCCCCGCTCCGAGCCGCTCACCGCCGAGTCAGCCGCGCCCGGCGGGCCGCCCGCCGAGGCGCCGGAGGTGCACGTCGAGGACACGACCGAGGCCGACGTCGGCGACCCCGCCGCGAACGACGCCGCGGACCAGCTCATCGACCAGGCGGAAGCCGACCCCATCCGCCCCGGCGAGCCGGCCGACGCGCACGGGGGCGGCCAGCCCCCGCCCGACCCGGCGGCCGCGCAGCTCGTGTACTTCTTCGGCCCTGGTGGCGCCGAGGGCACGCGCGAGATGAAGGCGGTGCTGGGGGGCAAGGGCGCCAACCTGGCCGAGATGACGAACCTCGGCGTGCCGGTCCCGCCGGGGTTCACGATCGCCACCTCGGTGTGCGTCGAGTACCTGCGCGCCGGCACGTACCCGCTGGAGTTGCGCGACGAGGTCGCGCGGAACCTCAGGCGGCTCGAGGAGGCGACGGGCAAGCGGTTCGGCGACGCGCGCGACCCGCTGCTCGTGAGCGTGCGGTCCGGCGCCCCGGTGAGCATGCCGGGGATGATGGAGACCATCCTCAACCTCGGCCTCAACGACCAGGCGGTCGAGGGCCTCGCCGCGCTGAGCGGGGACGCGCGCTTTGCGTACGACTCCTACCGCCGCTTCATCCAGATGTACGCCGACGTGGTGCTCGGCGTGCCGCTGCACCGCTTCGAGCAGCTCCTCGGCGCCAAGCGCGCGGGCGCCGGCGTCGAGACCGACGCGGAGCTGTCGGCCGAAGCGCTCCGCGCCCTGGTCGGCGAGTACAAGACGCTCGTGCGGACCGCCACCGGCGCCGACTTCCCGTCCGACCCCGAGCGCCAGCTCTGGGGCGCGGTCGAGGCGGTGTGGCAGTCGTGGACGCTCAAGAAGGCGGCGGACTACCGCCGCGTGAACGGCATCGCCGACACGTTAGGCACCGCCGTCAACGTGGTCGCGATGGTGTTCGGCAACATGGGCGACTCGTCCGGCACGGGCGTCGCCTTCACGCGCGACCCGAGCACCGGCGAGCGGGTGTTCTACGGCGAGTTCCTCGTCAACGCGCAGGGCGAGGACGTGGTCGCGGGCATCCGCACCCCGCTCCGCATCGCCGAGATGGCCGACCGGCTCCCGCAGGCGTACGAGGAGCTGCTGGCGACGCAGGAGCGGCTCGAGCGGCACTTCGCCGACATGCAGGACATCGAGTTCACGGTCGAGCGCGGCAAGCTGTACCTCTTGCAGACGCGCACGGGGAAGCGGGCGGCCGCGGCCGCGGTGCGCATCGCCGAGGACATGGTGCGCGAGGGGCTGATCGCCCCGGCGGAGGCCGTGCGGCGCGTGCAGCCGGCGCAGCTCGACCAGCTCCTGCACCCCGTGATCGACAGCGGCGTGCGCGCGACGCCCATCGCCACCGGCCTGCCGGCGAGCCCGGGCGCCGCAAGCGGCGTGGCCGTGTTCGACGCCGACAGCGCCGAGCGGCGCGCGCACGCGGGCGAGGCCGTGATCCTCGTGCGCGAGGAGACCACGCCCGAGGACTTCCACGGGATGGTCGCGTCCCGCGCCATTCTCACGAGTCGGGGCGGGATGACGAGCCACGCCGCCGTGGTGGCGCGCGGGATGGGGAAGTGCGCCGTCGTCGGCGCCAAGGACGTGGCCGTGGACGACGACCACCGGCGGTTCGCCGTCGGCCGGGACACGGTGGTGCACGAGGGCGACTGGATCACGCTAGACGGCGCCACGGGTAACATCTTCCTCGGCGACCTGCCCACCGTGCCGAGCGAGGTGGTGAAGGTGGTGAGCGGGCAGGCGTTGGCCGCCCAGGCGCCGACCTACCGCGCCTTCTCGCGCGTGCTCGGCTGGGCGGACGAGGTGCGCCGGCTGCGCGTCCGCGCCAACGCCGACACCCCGCGCGACGCCCGGGTGGCCCGCGCCTTCGGGGCCGAAGGCATCGGGCTGTGCCGCACCGAGCACATGTTCTTCGAGGGCGACCGGATCACGGCGATGCGCGAGATGATCGTCGCGCGCGACGAGGGCGGCCGCCGCCGCGCGCTCGCCAAGCTGCTCCCGATGCAGCGGGCGGACTTCGAGGGGATCTTCGAGGCGATGGCGGACCTGCCTGTCACGGTGCGCCTGCTCGACCCGCCGCTGCACGAGTTCCTCCCGCACGGCGGCGAGGAGAGCAAGATGCTGGCGCGTACGTTAGGCGTGAGCCGCGAGGAGCTGTCGCGCGTGGTGGACGACCTGCGCGAGACCAACCCGATGCTCGGCCACCGCGGCTGCCGGCTCGGCGTGACCTACCCCGAGATCACCGAGATGCAGGCGCGGGCGATCTTCGAGGCCGCCGTGCGCGTCAGCCGCCGCGGCGTCACGGTGCGCCCTGAGATCATGATCCCGCTGGTGGCCTCAGCGCGGGAGTTCGAGCACCAGGAGGCGATCGTCCGCCGCGTGGCGGCCGAGGTCCTCGGCGCGATGGGGGTGGAGGTCGAGTACCTCGTGGGGACGATGATCGAGCTGCCGCGGGCGGCCCTCACCGCCGACGAGATCGCCCGACGCGCGGAGTTCTTCTCGTTTGGTACCAATGACCTCACGCAGACGATCCTCGGCCTGTCGCGCGACGACGCGGGGCGGTTCCTGCCGGCGTACGTCGACAAGGGGATCTTCCCCGACGACCCGTTCGCCGTGCTCGACGAGCCGGGCGTCGGTAAGGTGATCCGCCGCGCCGTCTACGACGGCCGCGCGACGCGCCCGACCCTCAAGGTGGGCGTGTGCGGCGAGCACGGCGGCGAGCCGAAGAGCGTGCGCTTCTTCCACCGCTCCGGGCTGGACTACGTGAGCTGCTCGCCGTACCGCGTGCCGGTCGCGCGGCTCGCGGCGGCGCACGCGGCGCTGGAGTCGCGCGACGGCGGCGAGCGGCCGGGGGCGACGACGCGGCGGTCGGCCTAACGCGGGACCGGCGGGCCGCCGGACGCCGGCCCGCCCCCCGGGGGTCGCGACGCCGCGCTGTCCAGCCGCGCACCGTAGGCGTACCACCCCGGGAAGCCGGCCCGCTCGCTCATCCCCATGGTGGCGCGTCGCAGCCGGACCAGGACGAGCCGCGAGCGCGGGTAGATGGTCAGGAACTGGCCGCCCGAGCCGTCGTGAAGGATCGCCGTCGACGGCCCGACCACGCGCGCGGGCATCGGCAAGCCCACGAGCCGGGCCGCCAGGCTGTCGGCGTCGGACCGCGCTCGCCAGGTGAGGCCGAGGGCACGCGCGACGACCGGAAGGAAGGTTTGTCGCGCGACGCGACGGCCGGCCGTGGACTCCAGCGCACGCACCGCGGAGTCGGGTGCGCCGCGCGCCCGCCCAGCGGCGGCATAGGCGGCGACGGCCGCGGCGTCGGCGGTCACCGAGTCCCAGGCGCTCGTGACGAACCACCCGGTCGCCACACCGCCGTTGAAGAGCGGCCCGCCGCGCGGGCCGCCGTCCCGCTGCGTCACCGCGTTGACGTAGGCGGCGCTCACCACCTGCCGGCCGCGCCACGCGCCGCGGTCAAGCGCGAGCTGCCCGATGCGCGCGAGATCGCGCCCGCGAAGGAGCAGCGCGCCGTAGGTGAACGTGTGGCCGGCCTCGTCGCCGAGCCACCGCGCGCCGTCGATGCAGAGCGGCACAAAGAGGCGCTCCGCGGCGAGCGCGCCGAACGACCGCCCGCCCGCCTCGGCGGCGGCGCTCCCCGCCAGGAAGTTGCCCACGTTGTTGTAGCGGTACACCGCGCCGGGCGGCTCGGCCAGCGGCTGGGCGAGCGCCCACGCCAGAGCGTCGCGCCGCCGACGCAGCTGCAACTCGCCCCGGCCGGCGGCCACGCCGGAAGTGTGGCTGAGCAGCATGCGGAGCGTCACCCGCCCGCGGTCCCCGTCGCGCCAGGCGGGAAAGAAGTCGCCGAGCGGCTGGTCGAGCGATCGGAGGGTCCCGTCGTCGATCAGCGTGCCGACCGTCAGCGTCGTCAAGGCCTTCGCGATCGACTGGACGCTGTGGCGCTTCTCCGCCCCATCGGGCGTGCGGTACTCCTCGACCACGATCGCCCCGTCGCGGAGGACGAGGAAGGCGTCCCCGTCGGAGCGCCGCGCGGCCGCGACGAGCGAGTCGAGCGCCGGCCCGGCGATCCCGGCCGCCACGGCTGTGGTGCGTGGCAGCGCGCACGACGACGAGTCCGGGCGCGCCGCGGCCAGCCGCTCGGCGCGGGCCCCTCGCACCGTGTCGGGCGCCCGGGAGGCACGCCAGACCGCGCCTACCGTGCATCCGCCGAGCGACCCCGCGACTGCGCCTACCGTTAGGCCGACGGCCAACCGGCGGATTCGGACGCGCGAACAGGGCGTGTGCGGTCGGCGCGCCATACTGGTGGGGGCGGGGGCGAGAGGGAGCGGCCGTGCGTACGCCCATCTTCCGCCGCGGACCCGTGTCCCGCAAGCCCGCCGGGCACGGCCGCCCCGTTCGTCCACCACGGAACGCGCGAAGGGCCCGGTCGGCTGACCGGGCCCTTCCCGTTGGGCAGTGGAGGTGAGGGGAGTCGAACCCCTGTCCGAAGCAAGCCCTACCGCGGCGTCTACGTGGGTATCCCGTCGATTGAGGTCTCCGTCCGCTGGCCGACAGGCCGCCCACGGCCGGACAAGTCACCTAGAGTTTCGCGCGGCGGCGGGGGACGCGCCTACACGCTAGCCCAGATTTGCGATACCGGCGTGCCGCCCCGGGCGGGCTGCTCCGCCGGCACTGCTACGCTAACTCCGAAGGGTTAGGCAGCGAGCGCCAGGTTGTTGTTGGCGATTGGTTTTTTGCCGGGTGTTTTACCAGGGCCCAGCACCTGTCCACGCAACCACGGCGTCACCGACCTCGTCGAAGCCAGTCACCCCCGTGTCACGCAACGTACTACACGGGGGCGCCGGATCAAGTTCCGGACGCCGCGCCGGCGGGCTCGGCGGCGCACCCGTCGGCGGCGCACGGGTCCGCGGGCCCCGCGTCGGCCGCATCCGACTCGGCGTCGCACCGCGCGCCATCCCGCGAGGTCGCCAGCTCGCCGCGCGCCAGCCGGTCGAGGTAATCGCCGAAGATCCCCTCCACCTCCCCGAACGACTGGACCGCGTGAAGCTGTCGCCGCAGGTCGGCGGAGTTAGGCAGCCCCTTCACGTACCAGCCGAGGTGCTTGCGGAACTCGATCGCCGCGCCGACGGCGTCGGCCTCGTACGCCTGCACCATGCGCGCGTGGTCCAGCGCGACCGCGAACCGCTCCCCGACCGGCGGGGTCGTGCGCATCGGTCGGCCGGCGATCAGGTCCTTCGCCTGGTCGAAGATCCACGGCTGCCCGTAGGACCCGCGTCCGATCATCACGCCGTCGGCGCCGGTCACGCGGAGCATCCGGACCGCGTCCTCGGGCGTCTTCACGTCGCCGTTCCCGATCACCGGGACGCTCAGCGCCGCCTTCACCGCCGCGATCTCCTCCCACCGCGCGTGCCCGGTGTACATCTGCGTGCGCGTGCGGGCGTGCAGCGTGAACGCGCGCGCGCCGGCGTCCTGCATGCGCAGCGCGATGCCCACCGGGTCGCGGGTCTCCTCGCTCCACCCGCTCCGCGTCTTCACGGTCACCGGCAGGTGCGTGGCCCCAGCCACCGCGCGGATGATCTGCTGGACGAGGTCCAGGTCCTTGAGGCACCCCGACCCGCCGTTCCGCCGCACGACCTTCTTGACGGGACAGCCAAAATTGATGTCGACGAACTCGGGCTGGAACACGTCGGTCACGAACGCGGCCGCGTCCGCCATCGCCCGCGGGTCGGCGCCGAAGATCTGCACGCCGATCGGGCGCTCGTCGTGGCCGAAGCGCAGCTTGCTGATCGTCGCCTCGTTCTCCCGCCGGATCCCCTCGGCCGAGAGGAACTCGGTAACGACGACATCCGCCCCGTGCGCGCGGCACAGGCGGCGGAACGGCGACTCCGACACGCCCGCCATGGGCGCCAGGTAGAGCGGCGTCTCGGCGGCGACGGCGAACGGGAACGCGCGGCGGGTGGGCATGCCCGGAACCTAGGCCGGCCCGCAACCCGCTGCAACGCCACGACTTACGCGGCCACGCCCGGCGTGCTGCGGGCGCCGTCCGGTTGCCGCCCCCCGGCGGCGGTCCTAGTTTGCCGCGTTCGCCGTCCACCCCCTCCGCCCGACCCGCTCGATGGAACTGCGCGAGTTCTTCGCCGAAGACGCCGTCAAACTCGACCTCGAAGGGACGACCAAGGACGACGTCCTGAAGGAGCTGATCTCGCTCCTGCGGCTCGACGAGAAGAGCGAGGGCATGCTGTTCAAGATGCTCAAGCGGCGCGAGAACCTCGGCTCCACGGGCATCGGGCGCGGCATCGCGATCCCGCACTGCCGGTCGCTCGTGGTCAACAAGCTGCGCGTCGCCTTCGGGCGGAAGCCGGACGGCGTGGACTTCAAGGCGATCGACGAGAAGCCGGTCCACTTCTTCTTCCTGATCGTCGCCCCGCCGCTCGAGGTGAGCAACCAGTACCTGCCGGTGTTGGGCAAGATCGCCCAGTTCAGCAAGGAGCCCGACGTCCCCGGCCGGCTCCTCGGCCTAACGGAACCGGCGCAGTTCATGGAGCTGCTGAAGGAGAAGGGGGTCTGACGACGAAGGGGGCGCCGACCGCGGCGCCCCCTTCGCTCACTCCCACTCAATCGTCGCCGGGGGTTTGGAGCTGACGTCGTACGCCACCCGGTTGACGCCGTCCACCTCGTTGATGATCCGGTTGCTGATCCGGGCCAGCACGTCGTGCGGGAACGGGTACCAGTCGGCCGTCATCCCGTCGGTGCTCGTCACGGCGCGCAGGGCGAGCACGTAGTCGTACGTCCGCTCGTCGCCCATCACGCCCACGCTTCGGACCGGCAGCAGCACCGCGAACGCCTGCCAGATGTCGTCGTACAGCCCCGCCGCGCGGATCTCCTCCAGGTAGATCGCGTCGGCCCGGCGCAGCACGGCGAGCTGCGGCTCGGTCACGGCGCCTAACACGCGGATGGCGAGCCCCGGCCCCGGGAACGGGTGCCGCCCGACCATCTCCTCGGGCAGCCCCAACTCGCGCCCGACGTTGCGCACCTCGTCCTTGAACAGCTCGCGCAGCGGCTCGATGAGGCGGAACTTCATGTCCGCCTTGAGCCCGCCCACGTTGTGGTGCGTCTTGATCGTGACGCTCGGCCCCCCGGTCGGGGACGCGCTCTCGATCACGTCGGGGTACAACGTGCCCTGCACGAGAAACTGCACATCGGCGCCGACGTCGGCGGCCGCGTCCTCGAACACGTCGATGAACGTGTGGCCGATGATCTTCCGCTTGCGCTCCGGGTCGTCGACGCCGGCAAGCGCCTCGAGAAAGCGCCGGGACGCGTCGACCACGCGCAGGTCGACGTGCATGTGCTGGCGGAACGTCCGCTCCACCTGCTCGCGCTCGCCCGCGCGCAGCAGCCCCGTGTCGACGAAGATGCAGGTGAGCTGGTCGCCGACCGCGCGGTGCACGAGCGCCGCGGCGACGCTCGAATCGACGCCCCCGCTCAGCCCGCAAATGACGCGCGCCGACCCGACCAGCTCGCGGACCCGCGCCACCTCGTCGGCGATGAACGCCCCCGGCGTCCACGACGCCTCCGCCCCACACACGTCGAACAAGAAGTTCTCGATGAGCGCGCCGCCGCGCGGCGTGTGCGCCACCTCCGGGTGGAACTGCACGCCGAAGATCGGACGCGTGTCGTGCCGCATCGCCGCGACCGCGCCCGTGGTACTGCGCGCCGTCACGTGGTAGCCGGCCGGCGGGTCGTCGACGTGGTCGCCGTGGCTCATCCAGACGGTAAAGGGCTCGTTCGCGCCGAAACCCGCGAAGATCCCGCTCGCGTCGCCCACGGTCACCTCGGCGCGTCCGTACTCGCGGCGGTTCGCGCGCACGACTCGCGCGCCGTTGAGGTGCGCGATGAGCTGCATGCCGTAGCAGACGCCGAGCACCGGCGCCACGTCGAGGAGCGTCGGGTCGGCGGTCGGGACGTTTTCGCCGTACACCGAGTTGGGCCCGCCGGAGAGGATGATCCCGTCGGGCGCCCACTCGCGTACCCAGTCCACCGTGCGGGTGGGCGGGTGGATTTCGGAGTAGACGCGCGCCTCGCGCACGCGGCGCGCGATGAGCTGCGTGTACTGCGAGCCGTAGTCGAGGATGAGGATGCGGCCGGCCACGGTGCCCGTCGGATGCCTAACGGTGAGGGGTGGGGGCGGCGCTCAGCAGCGCCAGGACGCGCCCAGCGACACGGGCTCGGCGCGCAGCGTGTCGAGGTCGAGCACGGTCGCCCGCGGCTCGCCGGCGATCCAGCCGCACGCCTCGCCGGGGTTGACGAGCAGGGCGCCGCCCCGCTGCCGCGCCTCCGCGCGGTGCGAGCAGCCGTGGACCACCACGTCGTGCGCGTCGACCGAGCGAGCGAGCGCCTCGCCCAGGTCGTGCACGAGGAGCACGCGCCGCCCGCCCAGCTCCAGCGAGTGCGGCGCCTCGAACAGCTCGCCCCCCGCGGGGAGCGCGCCGGCGGCCGCGCGCAACCCGTCGCGGTCGCCGTCGTTGCGGCCGAACACGCCTAACAGCGGGACGCCGGCGCGCCGGAACGGACCGAGCGCGAACGGCGCGCAGTAGTCCCCGGCGTGCAGCACGAGCGACACGCCCGCCTCCGCGAAGTGCCCGAGCAGCGCCTCGACGGCCGGCACGCGGTCGTGCGTGTCCGCGAGCAGCCCGACCTTCACCGCGTGCCCCTCACGCCGCCCGCCAGTCGAGCGCCGCGCGCTCCTGCCGGACCAGGTCCTCGTACCGCTCGCGCTCGGTCACCACCGCGTACCGCGCGCCGTCGACCAGCACCTCGGCGGGGCGCGGGCGCGAGTTATAGTTACTGGCCATCACGAATCCGTACGCGCCGGCCGTGTGCACGGCCACGAGGTCGCCCGGGCGCACGTCGTCCACGGCGCGGTCGAGGGCGAGGAAGTCGCCGCTCTCGCACACCGGGCCCACCACGTCGGCGCGCACCGTCCCACCCCGCGGCGTTACCGCGGTGATCCCGTGGTAGGCGTCGTAGTGCGACGGCCGCACCAGGTCGTTCATGCCCGCGTCGGTGATGACGTACTCCTTGCCGCCGCTGCGCTTGCGGTACAACACGCGCGTGAGCAGCACGCCCGACTCGGCCACGAGAAAGCGCCCGGGCTCCAGGACGAGCGTGAGCCCGAGGCCGCGCGTCGCTTCGATCACGCCGCGGGCGTACCGCGCGACGTCGGCGGGCGCCTCGTCGGAGTAGGTCACGCTGAGCCCGCCGCCCACGTCCAGGTAGCTGATCGCGTCGGCGCCATCCGCGCGCAGCCGGGTGAGCAGGCCGAGCACGCGGAGCAAGGCCGCGCCATACGGCTCGAAGGTCGCGAGCTGCGACCCGATGTGCATGTCGAGCCCGACGAGCCGCAGGTTGGGCAGCGACCGCGCGAGCTCGGCGGCGGCCGGCACGTCGTCGAACGGGATGCCGAACTTGTGCCCCTTCTCGCCCGTGCGAATGAACTCGTGCGGGCTGTCGACCGCGACCTCCGGGTTCACGCGGAGCGCCACCGGGGCCACCGCGCCCCGCTCGCGCGCGACCGCGTCCAGCAGGAGCAGCTCGCCCTCGCTCTCTACGTTGACGAACAGCACGCCGGCCGCGAGCGCGTCGTGCAGCTCGCGCGCGCTCTTCCCCACCCCGCTGAACACCACGTCCTGGGCGACGAACCCGGCCTCGCGCGCGCGGTACAGCTCGCCGCCGCTCACGATGTCCACGCCCGCGCCCTCGTCGCGCAGCAGGCGCAGGAGGGCGAGGTTGCTGTTGGCCTTGACGCTGTAGTGAATGCGGTGCGGTACCCCTGCGAACGCTCCGGCCAGCCGCCGGAACTGGCGCCGCACCACGGCCGCGCTGTAGACGTAAGACGGCGTCCCCGCGGCCTCGGCGAGTACCGGCAGCGGCACGCCCTCCGCGTGCAGCACCCCGCCCGCGAGGTGGAACCCCGCCGGGGCTGCGGGGGCGTCGGCCACGCCCGACGCCGGACCTAGTACGCCCGCGCCCACACGACCTCGTGCCGGGCCGGCTCGCCGGTCACCGCGCAGCGTTCGGGCGCCTCCGCGCTCCGGAACTCCGCGTCCGGGATGCACCGAATGGTCGCCTTCGTCTCCTCCTTCACGCGCGCCTCGACCGCCGGGTCGCCGTTCCACCCGGCGAACACAAACCCGCCCGCGTCGATCGCCGCCTTGAGCTGGTCGTAGTCCGCGATGCCCCGGTGGGAGCGCTCGTCCAGCCGGGCGCGCGCGGCGGCCAGCATGTCGGCCTGGATCGTGTCGAGGAGGGCCGTGACCGTCGCGCCAAGGCCGTCGAGCGACGCGGTCTGCTTCTCGCGCGAGTCGCGGCGGACGAGCACGCACTGGTTGGCGTCGAGGTCGCGCGGGCCGATCTCCAGGCGGAGCGGGACGCCGCGCATCTCCCAGTGGTAGTACTTGGCGCCCGGCTTCATCCCCTCGCGCGCGTCGACGTGCACGCGCACGCCGCCCTGCATCCCGCGCCCGTGCGCGCCTAACGCCGCCTTGACCCGCTCCGCCGCCTCCAGGACCCGCGCGCGCTCGTCGTCCTTGCGGTAGATCGGCACCACGACCACCTCGACGGGCGCGAGGAGCGGCGGGGTGCGCAGGCCGTTGTCGTCGGAGTGCGTCATGATGAGCCCGCCGACCATCCGCGTGCTCACGCCCCAGCTCGTGTTCCACGCGTGCTCCATCGTGCCCGCCTCGCTCTGAAACTGCAGGTCGAACGCGCGCGCGAAGTTCTGCCCGAGGTTGTGCGACGTCCCGGCCTGCAGCGCCTTGCCGTCCTGCATCATCGCCTCGCACGTGTAGGTGCGGAGAGCGCCGGCGAACTTCTCGCTCTCGGTCTTCTGGCCGGTGACCACGGGCATGGCCATGTGGCCTTCCATGAAGGTGCGGTACACGCCCAGCATACGGCGCGTCTCCTCCTCGGCCTCGTCGTGCGTGGCGTGCGCCGTGTGGCCCTCCTGCCAGAGGAACTCGAGCGTGCGCAGGAAGAGGCGCGTGCGCATCTCCCACCGGACCACGTTCGCCCACTGGTTGTACAGCAGCGGCAGGTCGCGGTAGCTCTGCACCCACTTGGCGAACATCGAGTAGATGATCGTCTCGCTCGTGGGGCGCACCACCAGCGGCTCCTCCAGCGGCTTGCCGCCCCCGTGGGTGACCACCGCGGTCTCGGGCGCGAAGCCCTCGACGTGCTCGGCCTCCTTGCTCAGGTAGCTCTGCGGGATGAACAGCGGAAAGTACGCGTTCACGTGGCCGGTGGCCTTGAACGCGTCGTCGAGCGCGCGCTGCATGCGCTCCCAGATGCCGTAGCCGTTGGGCCGGATGACCATGCACCCGCGCACCGGCGCGTAGTCGGCGAGCTCGGCGCGCTGCACCAGCTCGTTGTACCAGGCGCTGAAGTCCTCGGCGCGCGTCGTCAGCTTCTTGTCGTCGGCCATGCGGGGCGGCGCGCCGGGGCGGCGCGCGGGGGGGCGGGAGGTGGGGGCGAGCTAGTTGAGCCGCGCGTCGCCGGCGGCGCCCGACGCGGCCGTGAGCTCCTCGAGCCACGCCGCCACCGGCAGCGTGCGCTCGGGCGCGTTGGCGGGGGAGCGCACGCTCACCTCGCCGCGCTCGGTGACGGCGGCCTGCCGGAACACGGCGACCGCGCGCGCGCCCGCCGCCTGGGCGGCCTTGAGCTGCTTGGGTAGCGCCTGCTCGCGCAGGGGGTACTCGACGCTGTGGCCGAGCCGGCGGAGGAGCGTCGACACGCGCATGACCATCGGAAGGAGCGCCGGGTCGTCGGCGGCGACCCACCAGTCGAGGGCGGGCTCGGCGGACGGCATCAGGCCGCGGTCGCGCAGCAGCTCCCCCAGCACGACGTCGCCCATGCCGAAGCCTAACGCCGGAAGCTCCGCGCCGCCTAACGCGCCGAGCAGCGCGTCGTACCGCCCGCCGCCGCAGATGGCGCGCAGCTCGCCGCGGGCGTCGAACAGCTCGAAGACGACGCCGGTGTAGTAGGCGAGCCCACGCACGATGGTCAGGTCGAGCACGGCCCACTCGGCCGCGCCGAGCGACTCCAGGTACCCGAAGTAGCGCTCCAGCCGGTCGAGCGCCTCCGCGACCCGCGGGTCGGCGCCGTGCGCCGCCCGCAGCTCGGCCACGGTCGTCGGGCGCGCGAGGTCCAGGGCGCGCCCGGCCGCGTCAGCGTCGACGCCGACCGCGACCAGCCGCGCGACCAGCACCTCGCGCGGCTCGCGCTCCGCCTTGTCGATCGCCTGGTAGGCGGCGGGGAGCTGCGCCTCCGTCAGCCCGACGCCCAACAGCAGGGCCGCGAGCAGCCGGCGGTCGCTCACCCGCGCGCGCACGTCCTCGTGCGTGAGGCCGAACGTGCGCATGATGTCCACGGCCACCGCGAGCAGCTCGGCGTCGGCCGTCACGTCGGCCTCGCCCACGATGTCGAGGTTGAGCTGGAAGTGCTCGCGCAGGCGCCCGCGCTGCTGCCGCTCGTAGCGGAAGAGCTGCGGCACGGTGAACCAGCGCACGGGCTTGCGCAGTGCGTTGGCGCGCGCGCCCACCATACGCGCGAAGGTCGGCGTCATCTCCGGACGCAGCGCCACCTCGCGGTCGCCCTTGTCGCGGAAGTTGTAGAGCTGGCCGACGATCTCGTCGCCGCTCTTGCGGGTGTAGAGGTCCAGCGGCTCCAGCGGCGGCCCGTCGTACTCCTGAAAGCCGTAGCGCCGGGCCACGTCGCGCCACACGCCCACGATGTGGGCGCGCTCGGCGAACTCCCGCGGATAGAAGTCGCGGAACCCGGGCAACGGCTTGCTGGACATTCGCGAAACCTACTCTGGCCGGGTTAGCGCCCCAAGGGAGACAGGCCCAGCCGCGCCATCGCGTCGCCGACGGTGTGGAACGAGCCAGTGACCAACACCGTCCCGGCCCCGTCGCCCGCGCGCGCGAGCGCATGATCGAAGTCGGGCTCGACCTCCGCCGGCCAGCCGCGCGCCATTGCGTACGCCGCGGCGTCTGCCGGACGCCACACGCGGCTCGCGGGAGCCGTCGGCGCGACGCTCAGCACGAGCCGGTCGACCACCGGGCCGAGGGCGTCGAGAATGCCGCGCCAGTCCTTGTCGGCGAGGACCGTGACCAGCGCGTGGACGGGGCGTGCGGCGCCGAGCGCCGCGAGCGCGTCGGCCACGTGGCGCGCGCCGTCCGGGTTGTGCGCCACGTCGAACAGGTAGCGCCCGTGCCGGTGCAGCCGGCCCGCGAGCTGCACGCGACCCAGCGCGCCCGGCACGTCGTGCCACGACGGGCGGAAGGGCGGGCCCGCAGCGTCCAACATCGTGAGCGCGGTCGCGACGTTGCGGGCCTGGTAGGCGCCCGCGAGCGGGGTGCGCAGCGCAAGGCCGTCCGGGGCGAACGGCGCGCGCAGCCCAAACCCCGTGCCGTCCCACGCGACGTCCACGTCCGCGATCGCGCACTCCTCCGCCACGATCCGCACCGGCGTCGCCCCCCGCGCGGCCGCGTGCGTGGCGAGGACCCGGCGCACGGACGGATCCCACTCCCCGACCACGGCGGGGACGCCGGGCTTGTAGATCCCCGCTTTCTCGCCTGCGATGGCGGCGAGCGTGTCGCCCAACAACTCGGTGTGATCGAGCCCGATGCTCGTCACGCCGGCGACCACCGGGCGGACGACGTTGGTCGCGTCGAGCCGGCCGCCCAATCCGGTTTCGATGACGGCGACCTCAGCCCCCGACTGCGCGAAGTGGTCGAACGCCATGGCGGTCGTCACCTCGAAGAACGACGCGCCCAGGCGTTCGGCCTCGGGCGTCCAGCGCCGCACGAACTCGGCGACGGCGGCCGCCGGCATGGGCGTGCCACCGACGACGATCCGCTCGCCGAAGTCCACGAGGTGTGGCGAGGTGTAGGCGGCGACCCGGCGGCCCGTCGCGCCGAGCAGGGCGACCAGCGTCGCCACCGTGCTGCCCTTGCCGTTCGTGCCGGCGACGTGGAAGACCGGCACGGCGTCGTGCGGATTCCCGATCGCCGCGAGCAGGGCGCGCGTGCGCTCCAGCCCGTAGCGGCTCGCCCCGCCGGTGCGGGCGAAGAGGTAGGCGAGCGCGTCGCGGTAGGCGCGGTCGCCGGCGGCCTGGGGATCCGCGCCGCGCGCGGCGGCGCTCAGATCAGCGCTCAGGTCGGCGCGTAGCCGGCGGCGGCCGGCTTGCCCGTCATGTGGCGCAGCAACCCGCCGATGGTCCGCTTCAGCTCGCGCCGGTGCACCACGGCGTCGAGCATCCCGTGCTCCAGCAGGAACTCCGCGGTCTGGAAGCCCTCGGGCAGGTCCTGCCCGAGCGTCTGCTTGATGACGCGCGGCCCGGCAAAGCCGATCACCGCGCCCGGCTCGGCAAGGACGAGGTCGCCGAGCATCGCGTAGCTGGCGCTCACGCCGCCGGTGGTCGGGTTGGTGAGTAGCGAGACGTATGGGATCCCGCGCTCGGCGAGCTGCGACAACACCGCCGCCGCCTTTGCCATCTGCATCAGCGACAGCACGCCTTCCTGCATGCGCGCGCCGCCGGACGCGCTGACGATGATGAGCGGCTGCTTCCGCTCGAGGGAGCGCTGGCCGGCGCGCGCGATCTTCTCGCCCACCACCGAGCCCATGCTGCCGCCCATGAACGCGAAGTCCATCACGCCCAGGTTGACCGGCACGCCGTCCATCGTGCCGACGGCGCTGACCATCGCGTCGGCGTCGCCGGCGTTCGTCGTGGCCTTCCGGAGCCGCTGCGGGTACTCGGGGAAGCCGAGCGGGTCGGCCGAGCGCAGGTCGGTCTCGGTCTCGCCCCAGCCGTCGTCGAGCAGGATGCTGCAGTACTCGGTGGCGCGGATGCGGCGGTGGAAGTCGCAGTTGGGGCACACGTTGAGGTTGCGCACGAACTTCTCGCGCAGGTCCGTGTGCCCGCAGGCCTCGCACTTCTCCCAGGCGTCGGGGGGGATCTCCAGCCGCTCGCGCCGCGGCACGCGCGGCTTTCTGTCCTTCCGGAACCAGGCCATGCCCGGAATGTGACCGGGCCGGCCCTACACCGCCAGCCGGTCCGCGCGCCCTCGCCCCTCGGCCGAGATGCGCACGAGCAGGCCGATGGCGAGCCACGAGATGAGCATGAACGAGCCGCCGTAGCTGAAGAACGGCAGCGGGATGCCCGTGATCGGCATGAGGTTGAGCGTCATGCCGACGTTGACCACCACGTGCACGAACCAGCTCGCCAGCAGCCCGAAGGCGGCGAGAGATCCGAACGCGTCGGTCGCGCGCGAGGCCACGCGGGTGCAGCGCAGCAGGAGCGCGAGGAAGAGCGCCAGCGCCGCGGTCACGCCGATGAACCCGAGCTCCTCGCCCACGACGGCGAAGATGAAGTCCGTGTGCTGGGCGGGGAGGAACGCGAGCCGCTTCTGGGTGCCGAGCGTCCACCCCTTCCCCGCCCACCCGCCGGACCCGATGGCCACCTGCGACTGGATGACGTGGTAGCCCGACCCGCGGGCGTCGTTGGACGGGTCGAGGAAGACGAGCAGCCGGCGCTGCTGGTACGGCTTGAGCTTGTCCCAGATCACCTGCGACGCCACGCCGGTCACCACGTTCAGCAGCACCACCGTCACGCCCTCGACGAGGTACGGCTTGTAGTAGAACACCAGCGCGACCACCGCCAGGAACCACGCGCCCCACAGCGGCACGGAGAAGCTCAGGATGAGGCTCACCGCCGGACTCGCCAGCAGGACGAGCAGCGGCCACGGGATCCCCGCCCAGAACAGCATGGCGAACAGGATGCCGATGAACACGATGCCGGACCCCAGGTCCGGCTGCGCCATGATGAGCAGCCACGGCACACCCACCACGAGGGCCGGCTTCCACAGGTCGACGAGCGACTTGGGCGGCTCGCGTCGAGCCGTGAGGACGCGCGCCAGCATGAGCGCGGTGAGCGGCTTGGCCAGCTCCGCGGGCTGCCCCAACCGCACGCCCCCGATCGTGAGCCACCCCTTCACGCTCGCCGCCGTCCCCGCGCCCGACCCGAACAGCAGCGTGACCACCAGCAGCACCACGCCGAAGACGTAGGCCGGCCAGGCGAGCCACTCCACCATGCGGAGCGGCGCGCGGCTCACCGCGTACGCCGCCGGCAGCGCCAGCGCGAACCACACGAGCTGCCGCTTCCACGCCCCGTTGACGTAGAGCACCGGCACGTCCGTCTGTCCCGCCGAGTAGACCATGGCGATGCCGTACGCGCTCAGGAGCAGCGCCACGCTCACCAGCCACCAGTCGCTCACGCGCCGGTCCAGCGCCCCGCCTAACACGCGGCGCCCCCCGGCCGGCCGGCCGCGCCGCGGCGCACCCCCGCGCTCACTCCGCGGCGGTGATGGCCGACGTGGCGCTCGCCGGCTGCTTGAGGTACGCCTCGATGATCTTGCTCGCGATCCGGGCGGCGTAGTAGCCGTGCTCGCCGTACTCCAGGAACACGGCGACCACCACCTTGGGATTCTCGGCGGGCGCGAAGCCCACGAACCAGGCGTGGTCCGGGTTGGGCGGCGCCTGCGCGGTGCCCGTCTTGCCGGCGATGGTCACGCCCTCGATGCGCGCGCTCCCGGCCGTGCCGCGTTCCGACACCACGCCTGCGAGCGCGGCCCGGATCCCCTGCATGTCCCCGGACGTCAGCGAGAAGATCCGCTGGCGCGACGGCGTCCGCCGCACCACGCTCGGCTGCGCCATCGTCCCGTCGGTGGCGAGCGCGGTGTAGAACTTGGCCATGTTGATGACCGTCTGCGCGTTCTCCCCCTGGCCGATGCTCAGGTTGAGCGCGCCCGACGCCTGCACGAACCCGCGCGGGTACTTCTTCTTGAAGTACTCCAGCCCGTAGGGGTAGAGCGGCTTGCTCTCGCTCGGCAGGTCGATGCCGCTGCGGTCGCCGAACTTGAGCGCCACCCCGCCGGCCACCAGCCCCTGCAGCTTGAGCCGCAGGCCGAGCTGGTAGAAGTAGACGTCGCAGCTCTTCTCGATGGCCTGCGCCAGCGTGACGTTGCCGTGCCCCTTCTTGTCCCAGCAGCGCCAGTAGCGGCCGAAATAGTAGCCGCCGGTGCACGGCTGCTCCATCCGGTCGTCGAGGTGCACGGCGCCGCTCTGCAGGCCGAGGATCGCGGTGGCCAGCTTGAACGTCGAGGCGGGCGGGTAGCGCCCCTGCACCGCCTTGTTGTACATCGGGCGGCGCGGGTCGGTGTTGAGCGAGTCCCAGTAGCTCTT
>ERZ1066118.424-NODE-424-length-39893-cov-19.622822_pt1 | contig 39893 bp, 42 predicted proteins | sample MGYA00382765_ERZ1066118 | MGnify/ENA primary metagenome ERZ1066118 (study PRJEB33369, sample SAMEA5778348) | biofilm metagenome | biome: Industrial cooling water; feature: Water cooling tower basin; material: Biofilm | place: United Arab Emirates | collected...
GCGCTGCGCGGGCGCGGCCGGCGCGCCGGCCCACGCCTCGGCGTCCAGGCGCGCGGTCGCCTGGACGAGCGCGCGCGCGAGGGCCTCGGCGGGGGCCACCTGCACGAGCACGGGCGCGCCCGGCGGCCCGCCGCCCGCGTCGAGCACGTACGCCCGCAGCCCCGCCACGTCCACGTAACTGGACGCGGCCGGGCCGCCGACCGTGGCATCGACCGTGGTCCGCATCGCGCGCGGTTACCGGCGGCGGCGCCGGGCCTCGGCGGCCGGCGGGTCGAGTGTCGCGCCGGCCGCGTCGTCGGCCGCGTCGTCGTCCGCCGCGTCGTCGACGGCGCCGCCGGTCGGCTCGGGCGCGACGTCGGTGTAGAGCGGGTCGGGCGCGCTGAGGATCTCGCGCGCGTCCACCGGGGCGACGACGAGCGGGGCCCCGGTCTCCCGGTGGTACAGCGTGACCGTCACCGGCCCCGCGGGCGCCGTGGCGCCCCGGGTGCCGGTGAACGGGCCCGTGAACGGGCCCGCGATCAGGTCGTTGGTCACGGGCGGCTCCTTAGTGGACGTTCTTCGCCAGCCACGCCGTGTAGCTCACGCTCGGCGTGGTGCCCGCGATCACGTGCCGGATGCGGACGAAGCGGTAGACGACGCCCGCGTACTCGGTCGTGAACGCCAGCTCGACGTGGGCGGGCGCGGGGGTCGCGGCCGTGTTGCCGGTCTGGCTCGGATGGCCGAGCGGGACGGACGCGAGGCACACCACGCCGGCCGAGAAGTCGGCGGTGGTGGACCCCTGCACCTGGAGCTCGTAGCGCTGGTCGCCGGTGGCGGTGATCGCGCTCACGTCGACCATCGCGACGGCGTCCATGCGGCCGTCGCCGAGGTCCACGACGCGGGTGCTGCCGGCCACCTGGCCGACGCCGGTGGCGGTGACGGCGCCGGCCGACTTGAGCTGGCCGGCGGCGTCGAAGGGGCTGGTGAACTGGGCCATGGGTGGGGCTCCCGGCGTTAGGCGGTGATGGCGGCGTCGTTGACCGACGACAGGCGCGCCGCGGCGCGGCCGTGCATCAGGGCGATGCCGGCGTAGGTCTCGACGCGGTCGCGGAGCACGGGGGCGCTCTGCAGCTCGCCCAGGTCGCGCACCTGCATGCCGCCGTTGCGGATCCCGGTCAGGCGGCCGGGCCCGAAGCTGACGACATAGATGCTGGTGTTCTGCGCGGCGCCGCCGCCGGCGCCCACCTCGACGAACGGGATCGGCTCGACGCCCCCGTTCCGGCTGTAGCCGACGAGGATCGGGAGCCCGCCGTAGCTGAGCATGGGCCGGCCGAACTCGTCCTTGTCGAGCAGCACGTTGCCGGCGAGCGCCTGGTTGCGCATGAGCGCGGTGAACCGGCGCCGCATGGCCTTGGCCATGATCAGGTGCGTCGGGTTGTCCACCGCGTCGATCGCCTCGTCGAGCCGCGCGAGCGAGAGCGCGCCGCCGCCGGCCGCGGCCGAGTTGGCGATGAGCTGCGCGCCGCCCAGGCGCACCTGGAGGCCGTCGAACTCGCGCGGCTGGCTCGTGGTGTCGCCCTTGATGAGCGTGCGCGCCCAGGCCTGCGCCATGGCGGCCACCTTCATGCGACGCTGCACGTCGCGCTGCTGGGCGCCCATGGTGTCGACGAGGAACTTGTCGACGTCGATGTCGCCGCCCAAGATCGCGAGGCTCTCGGTCACCGGGTTGAGCACGCCGGTGCTCTCGGTGTAGGCCTCGTTGATGCCGCGGAAGCCGACGCCCGGCAGGGCGCCCTCGCGGTTGTACTTGAGCGCGTTGCCGGTGATGCTCTCGAAGGGGAGCGCGCGCACGATGTCGCTCTCCTCGGCGAACATGCGGACGATCGCGTTCTCGAGCACGGTGCCCGGGTTGAGCTTCTGCGCCTGGAGGGGTGTGAGGTCAATGGAACGGGGGGGCGGGGGGAGGGGGGGGGGGCGGTCTCCGTCGCCTCACGCGACGCCTGCGTCGGGGCCCGGGCCGGGCGCCTCACGGGGGCGTCACGCCCCCGGCGCCGGGGTCTGGCCCCGCCGGCGCGCGGGTCGTGCGGGGCGGCGGGCTGGCGCCGGCGTCACGCCGGCGGGCCGCGCCGCCCGGTGCGTCACACCCGACGGAGTCAGGTGAGCTTGTGCGTGCGGGCGTACGCGAGCTGCGCCTCGGGCGTGAGCTTCTCGATCTCGGCCCACGTGAGGGGGCCACCGCCGGGCCGCTCGCCCGCGCGCGCGCCGGCCGCGGCGGTGGCCCCGCTGCCCGAGGCCGGCGGGGCGCCGTACGCCCAGTCGTTGTCCGTTTTGAGCTCGCCGGCGACGAACGCGTCGAGCGCCGTGGTGCTCGGCTTCCCGTCGGCGCCGAGCACGACCACGCGCCCCTCGTCGGTCAGGTCGAAGCGGTCGGCGGCGAGCTTGAAGAGCTTGTCCACGCGCGCGGGGAGGACGCCGGCCTTCAGCATCGCGTCCTTGACCTTGCTGTCGAGCTTGAGGGCGCGCAGCTCGGCGGCCTGCTGCGTCGCGCGCTCCTCCAGCGGCTTGAGCGCGGCGGCCTTCTCGGCGTCGAACTTCTTGAGCAGCTCGTCGAGCTTCGCCTGGTCCGCGCCGCTCTCGCGGGCGGCGGCCTCGCGCTTGAGGCGCGCGATCTCGTCGGCCTGCGCCCTCGCGCCGCGCTCGGCGGCCTGGCGGGCGTCGCGCTCCTTGTCCAGCGCGCCCCGCACGGTGCCGACGTCGTCGGCCGTGGCGAGCTTGGTGGGCTGCCAGGCGCCGTCCTTCTCCTCGTAGAAGTCCTTGAACGCGGCGGGGACCTCGTCGGCCTTCGCGAACGTCGGGAGCGGCATCGGGCGCGGAGCGGGAGCGGCGGGGACGCAAAACGGCGCCGCCCCCTCGGGAGAGGGGCGGCGCCGCGGGGGAGGCAGCGGGGGCGGGGCCGGCGGAGGGCCGGCGGATGTGCGCGGAACGGTACGGGGCGGGCGCGTCGGCGTCAACGGCGGCGGGTTGCGGGCCCGCCCGCGGGCGCACAAGTTTCGCGATGAGGCCGAGCGTTGGCCGCGCGAGCTCCTCCCTTCCAATGGAGGTTGAAATCGGCGGCTGGCGACCCGGCCTCACTCCGTTGGCGCATCGAGCGCCCGCCGCATGAGGCGGTAGTCGAACACCCGCAGCGTGCCGTCCGTGAACTCCCGGACGTTGATGACCACCGGGTAGTCCGTGGCGCGCCCTTCGTGGAGGAGGCGCGCCCCGTACCGCCAGTGCGCCCGAACCTGCGTGGGGTCGGCGTACTCGCGGGGGGGCGCGACATCCAGGAGCCGGGCACCGCGCAGCAGCTCTGGCACCGCCGGCAGCGCTTCCAGGTGGATCCGGTCCGCCCGCGAAAAGAAGTGCGACTCCGTGTCCCCGCTTACGCGGGCGGCCCGCCCGTCCGGGAGGACCATGGAGCCCACGTCCCGGAACTCGCGCATCTTCGCCTTCGCGGCCGCCTTAAACGCGGGCCAGTCCGCCGACGCGGGCGCGAGCTCGTCGCCGCGGATGCGGACGGCCGGCAGGTCCTTCGGCATCGGCGGCGCCGTGCGCACACGACTCGGGGGCACCGCACCGGCCGCCGCCCGCCGCACGACCACCCGCCCCATCGTTGGCGCGGGCGACGGTCGGTCGTCGGCCCCGCCGCGCTCCACCGTCAGCGTCGGCGCGGCGGTCGGCGCGGCGGGCGGGGCCTCCGGCACGGGTTCCAGGCGCGGCCGCACCACCTGCGCGCAGCGGCAGTTCCACCCCGACGGCGCGGCCATGCGCACGCCCTCGACCACCCAGGGCTGCTGGTACGGTTGCCGGCGGTCGTGCATCGCGCGGTGGCTCGGCCGCTCGCGCCCGTCGCGCCGTGTCACCCAACGCTTCTCCAGGTGGCTGGCCTGCACGGTCCCGTCGCGGATCGCGGCGTCCCAGAGCGCCTGTTGCCCGGCCCGCGCGGCGTCCAGGGCGGCGGTGCGCGCGACCGTCTCGGCGTGCCAGGCCACGTACCGCTTGCGGTAGCTCGCGACGATCGTGGTCTGTTCGCGCGCGGTGAGCCGCCGGGTGCCGGCCGCCGCCTCGCGCACCATGCGGGCGTGCGGGCCGGTGAGCAGCCGGCGTTTGGCCGCGGCCCGGAGCGCGGTCGGGTCACCCGACGCGAGCTGCGCCTCGAGCCGCGCTACGTGCCGCACGTGGGACGGCGCGAGGTCGACCGCCCCGCGGACCGCGCGAGCGGTCTCGCGCGGATTGGCGCCGGCGACGGCCCCGTCGGTCACGGCGTCGCGGACGACGGTGGTCAGGTCCGCCGTCAGCGCGCTGCGGGCCTCGGTGCGCACGGCCCGCGCGGCCTCGACGGTGGCCGGGTGCGCCGCGTCGAAGGTCAGGCGGACGGCCCGCCCAGGCGGGCCGCGTCGCGCCTGGCTCGGCCCCGCAGCGGGCGCTCGGGTGCCCGACCCCGGCACCCCGGCCGGCGCCGAGGTCGGGACGACCGGCACGCCCCGGGCGGCGGGCGGGACGGGCGGCGCGAGCGCGGCCTCGGCGACGCCGGACGCCGCGAGGACGCGGCCGAGCGTGGTGTCGAGCGCCGCGAGGGCAGCCCGCGACGCCGGATGGTCGACGAGCAGCGCCACTAGGCCGGCGACGTCGCCGCGCTCGATGAGGGCCGCAAGCGCGGCCAGGGCCGCCGCGTCCGCCGCCGCGGCGAAGGCGGCGAGCACCGCCTCGACGCGCGCGCGCACCGGCGGTTCGTAGCGGGCCGCGCGGGCGCGCCACGCGGCGGCCAGTTCGTCCGGCGTCACGGGGCGCTACCCCTCCAGCAGCGCACGGCGCTTCTGTGCCGCATCCTCGGCGTTGCTCGCCGCACACGCGTCGGCGTCCCAACGCGTGACGGCTTCGACGCGGCTCGCCTTGATCGTCACCGATTCGCCGAGCGGGCCGGTGAACGTGAGGAACGCGGCTCCCGCCATCCACGCCGTGCGCACGGCATCGGCGTCGCCTAACGCGACGCGGTAGCCGTGGCCCTCGACGGTGTTCACCACGCCCCACCCCGTGCCGCTCAGGTCCTCGGGGTCCGCGTCGCCTGGCAAAGCGCACGACACGCTCACGGCGCGGGCTCCGGCGCGGGCGGACGGGCGGCCTCGCGCTCCGCGAGCACCTCGGCCGCGGCGGCGGCGGCGGCCACGTCCAGCTCTTCCTGCTCGACGTCGAGGGTCTCCGGGAGCACGCGCCCCGCCTTCAGCGTCTCCAGCAGCGTGCGCACCGTGATCTGCCGCTCGCGCGCGAGCCCGGAGAGGGCCGTGATGGTCTGGGCGTCGAGCGTCCCCTCGTCGTAGCTCGTGGCCACGCGTGCAGGCGGCGCGGCCTCGGCCTGCCCGAGGTAGGCGGCCGTGAGCGCGAGGGCGTTGCTCAGCCCGTCCTGCAGCGCGCGGGCGGCCACCGCCAGCGTCGCGTGCTCGGCCGCCCCGTCGAGCCGCCGCCCCGTCGCCGTTTCCGGCGCGCGTCGCCGGTCCTGCGCCAGGAACGCCATGCCGAGCGCCGCCATCTCGCCCTTCAGGTCCTCCTTCTCGGCGCGACTACTGTCGAGCGCGTCGGCGTCCGCCTGGACCCACTTCGCGGTCTGGCCCGGCGGCAGCTTGAGCAGCGCGTTCGGCCCGATGCGCACGGCGTCCGCGCTCGCGTCGTCGATGTAGCCCTCGATGGCGAGCGTGGGGGCGTGGCAGACGTGCATGAGCCAGCGCCGGTCGGCCGCGACGCGGTAGTGCCCCACGGCCAGGCACGCGAGGTCGTCGAGCGGCGGCGGCACGTCGAGCAGGGCCCCGCCGCGCCCGATCGCCACCGGCGCGAACGGGACCGCCGCCGGCCCGACGATCGGCAGCGGCTCCGGCGTCTGCGCGTCGAACGTCACCCGCTCGGTGCCACCGTCGAGCCGCACGGTGCGCACGTACACCTGCGCCGTCACGCCGGCCGCGTCGCGCCGGAACACCCGGTAGCGCGTGACGTCCGACGTGCCGTAGGCGCCGTCGGGCTCGCGCGTCTGCTCCTCGAGCACCAGCAGCGTCAGGGCGGGACGCCCACTGACCACGCCGACCCGCCAGTTGATCACCTGCGCCGCCGTCACCGGGACCCAGTACGGCCGCAGGCCCTGGGCGCGCGCGTCGGCCACGCTCACCGTGCCCGGGGCCGCGACCGGCGGATGGTCGACGAGGATGCCCGCCAGCCCGTCCACCATCGCGTCCTCGAACACGCGGCGCGCGAACACGGGGAGCGCGGTGCCGAGGCCGTCCACGTCGTCCAGGAGCGCGACGAACGCCGCCGGCGGCTCGACGACGTCGGGCGGCGTCGCGAACACCATCCCGACCGCGGCCTGCACGGTGCGCGGGAACGCGCCGAAGACCTCGGTGAGCGTGGCGCGCTGCGCGTACTCGTCGGCGTGCTCTCCGCCCCACTTCGGGAGGAACTGCTCGCGCGCGGCCTGCACCGCGTCGGTGCCGCCCCAGAGCGCGCGGGCGCGCTGGCGCTTGGGGCGGAGCGCGCCCACCTCGGGGCGCACGTAGTCGGGCGTGTCGGCGCTCGGCATCGGGCGTTAGGCAAGGGGAGACGGGCGGCACGGAGCCGTCACGTCGTGCGGCGGCCCACCTGGAGGGGGCCGCGGGGGGCGGCGAGCACGCGGTAGCGGCTCTCGTCGGCGACGTGGTCTTCGGCGCGGGTGTCCACGTCCTCGGGGTTGCGCTCGTCGCGCGGCAGCACCGGCACCGTGCGGATGAAGTGCGGGCAGGTGTTGACCACGTAGAGGCCCGCCTCCTCGCGCGGCCGCTCGCGCGCGGCGAGGAGGCGGCGGCGCATGGCGTCCCAGCCGATCTTGCGCGTGCCGGGACGCTTGTCGGCCGGGAGCCATCGCACGCCGGCGGCGGCCATCTTGTCGGCGACGCTCTGCCCGTCGTCGGCGTCGAAGATCGAACTGTCGGCCGGGCCCGGGCGCACGGCCCGGCCCCGGAGCGCCGCCAGGGCCGCCGGGCCGCGCTCGCGCTCGACGATGCCGGCGGCGATGCGGTCGGACGTCAGGCGGCAGCCCTCGTTCGGCTTGCCGTTCCACCCGTACCACTCGGCCACGCGCACGAGCGTCCCGCGCGCCGGGTGCCACGGGCGCGTGCCGCCGCGTCCGTCGGGGAGCGCGGCGGGCGTGCCGTCGCACTCCGCCCACCAGCCGACGCTGAACGGCTTGGCCGCGCCCCAGTCGAAGCTCCGGTCGAGGCGCCACGACGCCGGCACCGCGAACGGCGGCACGACGTGCACGGCGCGGTCCCACACGTCGTCGAAGTAGCCGCCCGCGACGATGTCCCAGTCGCCGAGGCGCATCGCGCGCGCGAGCGCCTTGTCGGCGATCCCCTGCAGCCGGCGCTCGTACGTGGGGTCGTTGGCCGCCATCGTGGGGTTGTCTTCGAGCTGCGCCGGGAGGTACTGGCGGCGCATCCCGCCCTCGTCCTCCGGCGCGTCGACCACGGCGAGCGGCGCGCCGGGATCGATCCACGCGCCCTTGACCCAGGTGTGGCCGATGCCGCCCGGGTTGGCGCCGCAGAGGATCCGCGGGAAGCGGCCCGCGAGCCACGCCGGGATGCGAAGCCCGCCCAGGCGGAGGCGGGCGCGCAAGAACGCGTACATCGCGTACGTCCACTGCGTGAGCTCGTCGATGAGCAGGACGTGGATCTCGGCGCCCTGGTAGCCGTACACGTCCTTCTCGTGCTGGCAGTGGCACAGGTGGATGACCGACCCGTTGGCGAACCGGATCTGGTTCTTGCCCCACACGATGCGGGCGCGGCCGTCCTGGAGCACCTCGGCGAGCAGCGCGGGGAACCCGCTCGGCCCCTCCAGGTGGTTCTTGAACAGGTCGGGGAACTCGCGGCGGAAGAGGTAGACCTGGAGGCCCGGGATCCACGTGCACCAGGCGATCGCCGCGACGCGCATCAGGTGCGACTTCCCGCCGCCCGCCGCGCCGCCGTAGAGCACCTCGGTGGCGGCCGTCTCGAACGCGACGCGCTGCTTGGCGTGCAGGCCGGGCGGCGTCGCGGCGATCGCGACGGCGCCGGCGTCGGCGTCGAGCCGGGCGACCGCGGCCGACAGGGCGCGCGCCGCGGGGTCGGTCGCCCACGGCGTGGCGCCCGCGTGGCCCCCGCCCAGGAGCGCGCCGAGCGTGGGCGCGGCGGCCGCGGCCTGGGCGTTAGGCACGGGCGTCAGGCACGGGCGCCGAGCACCCGGAGGGCGAGCCAGCCGGCGCGCACGCGGGCGACGACGTCGGGGTCGTCGACGTGGGCGGCGAGCACGCGGCCCATCTCGTACACGAGGCGCTCCAGCTCGGGAAGGCTGACGGCGCTGGCCTGGCGCGCCTTCTCGATGCGCTCGACCGCCTTCGTCACCTCAGCGAGCAGTCGCACCGCATCGGCGACGTCGGGCAGCTGCTTGGGCTTGGCCGGTGGCGCTGCCTCCAGGTCCCCGTCGCGGAGCCGGGCCGTCGCCTCGCGCGCGGTGGCGAGGTCCGCGGCCTGGCGCTCGGTGAGGCCGTCGCGCCCGTCGTTCTGTGCCTCGTACTCGTCGAGGCACCGGAGCACGGCGCGCGCCTGCTCGGGCGTCACGAGCTCGGTGCGCGCGCCCCAGCTCGCGTGCCAGGCCTCGAGCGCGGCCATGGTCGCGTCGTAGCGCTCGACGTAGTCGTGCACGAGCGCCCGCATGAGCTGCAGCTCGGGCGCGGTGTCGAGCGGGCCGTCGAGCGCGGTGTGCTCGGCGAGCAGCTCGGTGATGCGCGGGCGCCGGATCGTCGAGTAGCGCCCGTGCTTGACGGGCGTGGCGCCGCCGTGCAACCAGCACCGGCCCTGGCCCGGGTGGTCCGTGCGGTGCCCCGCCCGTTGCGTGCACGTCCCCCCGCGCTTCAGCCGCGCCCCGCACGTCGGCGCGGGGGCGGCTTGGGGTTCGGCGGCAGCGGAGCGCGGCATGGGGTTTCGCGGGGCGGACAACGCAAAGGGCGCCCGGCCCCTGGGGAGGGGCGGGCGCCGCGGGGGAGGCAGCGTATCGGGATGGGGGCCGGGCACGCCGGCCCGGGTGAAGCTACGGACGGGCGGTCAGGGGGGCCACAGGTGACCGAGGCCGAGCCGGGCGAACACGGCGGCGGGGCCGTCACAGGCCTCGACGGCGTCGAGCTCGCCGTGGTCGACGGCCGTCAGCAGCCAGCCGCCGCCGGCGCGCCGGGCGACGTACACCCAGCACCCGCAGGCGTGGGTGGCGGGGGGTCCGGGCGGGGGGGCATGCTCGCAGCGCAGGCAGGCCGCGGCGGTCACGCGCACGACGCGGCGGAACGGGTGGCCGCGCGGGCAGACGAGTCGGGGCGGCAGTTGCCCGGGCGCGGGCGCGGCCACCCAACCCCACCACCGAGGATCGGCACGCGGCACGGCGCGGGCGGTTGGCGGGCGGTCGGGGGCGGGAGGCATGGGCGTGGCGGGAGCGGGACGGGGAGCGGGACGGGGAGCGACGAGCCGCCCGGTGCGGGCGAGTCCGAGGAGTGCGGCGCCGACGAGCGTGTGCGCGCCGGTCATCGGCCGCTCGGCGAGGATGGGCACGGGCGTCACGGCGACGCGGCGAGCGGCCAGACCACGAGTTCGAAGCGCGGGCGGGTGCGGTCCACCCGCTTCGCGCCGCGGTGGTCGACGATGAGGCCATCGTCTTCGATCACGCGCGCCTTCTTGAGCGCGTCGAACAGGGCAGCCTCCATGTTGTCGAGGTCGCAGCGGTCGGCGGGCTGGTACGCGACGTACAGCAGCGCGAGCGGCCCCGTGAGCACCGAGTGCCGCGCGTCGAGGCGCTGGCGGGCGAGCTGCCCAACGGCGTCCGCCTGCCAGTCCCGCGCGACCCGGCCGATGGTGACGAACGGGGCGCGGCCGGGCCCGCGGTGGCGGATCGCCTGGTGATTCTTGCCGGAGACGGGCCGGCCCTCGATCACGTAGGCCTGCGCGCCGGAGCCGGGCACCAGCGGGGGGAAGTCAGGCCGCACGCGCCACCTCCGCCGCGTCGGGCGCCTCGGCTGGCGCGGGCGCGACGTCCCCGACCGGCGGGTCGCAGTCCGGGAGCCAGCCCACGAGGGCCGCCACGTCGACGTCCGCCGCCACGAGCCAGGCGCGGTCGCGGTACACCTCGCGGCGCGTCTCGTGGGCCCAGCAGGGGCAGGGCGGCGGGTAGGTCACGCGGAAGCGCACCCAGTCGCTCGCCCAGTGGCCCGGCACCTCACGGCCGGCCCGGTCGCGGCGGGCCGGGACCCACGTGGTGGCCGACTCGCACCACTCGGCGACGACGTCCGGGGCGTGACCGCAGATCGGACACGCGGCCTCGGGGTGCGCGGCGTCGAACCGGGGCCGCGCGGGGGCGGCGTTGGGGGTGTCCAAGCCGTAGCGCTGGGCCAGCTCGAGCGCCTCGGCGCGGAGCTCGCCGGGGGTAGGCGCGAACTTCTTCGGGCGCTGCAGGAGCCGGGTGACGGCCGGGGCGAGCGTCGCCGGGGGCACGCCCGCCAGCACCTGGCACCAGACGCCGACGACGGCGTCGGTGTCGCCGGCGCGGATCATCCGGGGGAACACGGCCGAGAGCGTGTCGAGGGCGGCGAGCACCGCGCGGCGCAGCTCGGCGAGGACGGGGGCGGGGGCGAGGTCGGCCAGCTCGTCCCGGAGCGGCCGGGGGTCGGCGACGGTCATGCGGCGGCTCCGGACGTGGCGGGGACGCCCTCAGCTTCGGCGCGCAGCTGGCGCAGCCGGGCGAGGGTGGGATCGGCGGCCAGCGGCGTGGGCTCGCGGCCGGGCGACGCGGCCCGCGGGGCGGGCAGCGGCTCGGGGGCGGCGGCGCCGGCGGCGTCGCGCTGGGCGCGGTCGGCCTCGGCGGCGCGCTGCACGCCCTTGGCGAAGTAGGTCAGCGAGCCAGGGCGGCAGGCGCTGGGCGCCGCCCCGCGGGCCTGCGCCTTCTCGGCGAAGGCGACGGCCAGCGTGAACACGGCGCGGCAGGCGAAGGCGACGGGGATGCCCGCCGCGGCGACGGCCGCCGCGAGCTCGGCGGCGCCGCCCGAGGAGGCGAGGAGGGGGTCTGCCAGCTCCCCCACCACCTGGCGCGCCCCCTGGTTGGCGGCGCGCGCCAGCCGCACCGCGGGCGGCTGGTCGCTCGGTCGCTCCCGCCGGTCGGGCGGGTCGGGGGGGGCCGATGGTCGGTCGTGGTCCGGTCGCGCCTCGCGGGCGCCACCACCAACCACCAACCGCTCTTGACCTGCAGAAGCAACTGCAACTGCAGGGGTTGGCTTTTGGTTGTCGCGTTGCTTAACCGAATCGCTCGCGTCAGGGGCGGTTTGGTTAACCTCGCCCTTATCCTTGTCCGAACCCGTCCGGTTATCCGGCCGGCTGGGCACAAGGTTGGGGTTGCCGCCGAGTTTGCCGGCGGCCGCGCGCACGGTGCGGATATGCTCGTCCTTCACCATGCGGCGGCTGTAGATGACGCCGGCCGGGGTGCGGCTGAACACGCCGGCCGCCTCCAGCTCGCCGAGCAGGCGGCGCGCGGTGGCGGCCGACTCGCCGATCATGCGCGCGAGCGTCGGCGCGTCCACCGCCTGCCCGTCGCCGACGACGAGGTGGCCGTAGGGCTCCGCGTCGTGCATGAGGCACAGCATCTCGATCCACAGCCCGCGCGCGTGCAGCGAGCACGCGCGCAAGCCGGCGTCGCGGCGCCAGTCGCCGGGGTAGAACTGGAAGGCAGGGCGCTTCACGCGGGCGGTCACACCGACACCTCGCGGTCGACCGCGAGCGAATCCAGCAGCCCGGGCAGCGCATCCTCGTTGCGAAGGGCCGCCGCGCACGCCGGGTTGATCCACAAGACTTCGGTCCGCGGGTTGGCGCCGTCCGCCATGCAGGCTTTCGTGTACCGCTCCCACCGGGGGTAGAGCGCGTCGTACAGGTCCGACGCATAGCCGGAGAGGACCACGTAGCCACGTAGCGCGTGCAGCGCCTCCGCGAGCCGGCGGTGGTCGGCGTCGCTCATCTCGTGCGCGTATTTCTGCCGGACGCCCTTGGCGCTGGCCCGGGCCGCGTGGACGTAGGGAGGGTCCACGTAGAAGAGGGTCGCTGGCCCATCGTGGCGGGGCATCAGCTCGCACGCGTCGCGAGCATCGACGACCACGCCGCGGAAGCGCTCGATGACGGCCGCCAGCTTGTCCGGGTAGTTCGCCCAATCGCCCGCCGGGTACCGCCGGCGGACGTGGTCTTTGGTATAGTCGCGGAACCCTGTCGCGTGGCCGTTCCACACGCTCGACCCGAAGCCCATGAACGATCGGACGAGCAGCCGGCGCGCGCGCTCGACGTCGTCCTCGGCCGGGACGTGCGCCGCGTCGAACTCGGCCCGGGCGAACGGCGTGAGGCGCAGCGCGCGCACGAGGGCGCAACTTGCCGACGGCGAGCGCAGCACGCGGAAGAGCGTCACCACGTCCTCGTCGAGGTCGTTGTAGACCTCGACGTCGCTGGCCGGCTTGCGGAGCAGGACGGCTGCGCCGCCGCCGTACGGCTCGACGTAACACCGATGGGCCGGGAAGTGACCGATGATCCACGGCGCGAGACGCCACTTCCCGCCGTGGTAGCGCAGGACAGGGCGCGTCGGCGCGCTCATACGCCGAGCTCCAGCGCCGGAAACTCGTCCCACGTGCGCCCGTCCAGCACACGTCCTGCGGTGCGCTTGCCCATGCGCTGGACCCGCACCACGCGTGCGCCGTGGAATCCCTGCCCACCCGCCAGGTTGAGCCACTGGCCCTCGGGGGCGCGGTCGGGCCGGTCCTCGTCGAACGTGACGTCGGCCCACTCCCCCCACTGCTTGAAGAAGAACGGCACGCCCACGGCGGCGCACTGGTCGCGGAGCCCACGCGCCCAGTCCGGGTGCATAGGGCGCGCGCCGTGGCCGCTCTCGCCGCCCGCGATCACCCACTCGATCTCGGGCTGACGCCACGACGGAAGGTCGGCCCACAGCGGGTTCGGCAGATACTCCGAGATCCTGACCGGGCCTAACAACGGCTCGCACGACAGGAAGCGCACCGCGGCCGGCGTGTCGAGCAGCAGCGGCACGCGCTCGTCGGCGGCGCGCTGGTCCTCGACGCTCACGCCGATCCAGACGTTGGGGAGGGGCCAGAGCGGGGCGGCCTCGTCCTCCACCTTGCGTAGCTCCCGGGCGTACACGGGATCATCGGCCGGCCCGTGCAGGTGCACGAGGTTGGCGTCCAGCGGCTGCGCCGCCGAGTCGCCGCCGAGCGCGTGCACCTGCTCCGCCGCCCACGCGAACCACCCGCGCATCCGGGCGGGCCGCTTGGTGAGGACCTGGAACGTGTGCCGCGCGGCGAGCGCCATGACCGCGAACACTGCCGCGATCTCTTCGTTCGTCAGCCGCTCGTGGAAGAGGTCCGACATGCTGTTCACGAACACGCGGCGCGGGCGGGTCCAGCGCAGCGGGTCGGCCAGGTGCTCGGGCACCAGCCGCACCTCGCCCGTCCACTGCGGCGTGCCGTCGCTCCGCCGCCGCGCGAGGCCGTGGTACGGCTGGCCCTCCCCGCTGAACCGCGCCGCCACCGTCTCGGCGTAGCAGTGCCGGCAGCCCTCGCTGACGCGCGAGCAGCCGCGCACGGGGTTCCACGTCGCGTCAGTCCACTCGATGCCGGTGCGGTCAGCCACGCGGCACCTCCCCGACGAAGGGCGAGACGAGCACGTGCACACAGCGGAGGCCCTGCAGCTCACGGTCGCGGCGCCACCGCTTCGCGTCGTACTGCCACGGCTGCGGCTCCGTCCCGCAGGAGCCGTGGGTTAGCGCGTAGCGGCGCAGGCACTCGGCGCGCGTGCTGGCAATCGTGGTCGTGAGCGCCCAGCCGCCCGCGTTGTAGATCACCCACGCGCCGAACGCGTGGAGGGTGGTCGTCGCGCGCTCAGGCACCGTGCACCTCCGGTCGAAAGAGGCCGAGGGCGCCGCGGCACGGGCGGAACGGCAGCGGGCGCGCGTCCGCGACCACGAACCCGACGGGGCCCACGAACCACGGCGAGTCGTGCGTGCGGACGACGTCCACCAGCCGCACCGTGCCGACGATGCCGCCGAGGTCGTAGTGGTCCCGGTGGGGCAGGTCGAGCTGCGGGAATTGCCGCCGGACCCAGAGCCAGCCGTCCAGGTCGAACGTCTTGCCCGCGTGGATGCCGAGCGTCCCGCGGACGCGCGTCTCCCAGGTGCGGTTCTCGACGTCCTTGACGCCGCGCGTGAGCAGCCACGCCCACGGCTGCTGCACGCTCAGGCAGAGGGGGCCGCGCTCAGCCATGGCGCCACCCCACGACCACGGCGAGCGCGAGGACGCCGAGCAGCACGAGCCACGCGGCCGCCACGGCGAGGCGGTCGGACACGTCGCCCAGGAGCGGCGTGTCGTCGCCCTCCCCGAACCAGTCGTCCGACGGGACGTCCGTGGGCGGGCGCTCAGCCACGGCGCACCTCCGCCGTCACGACCCGCAGCCGGAAGCCTCGCCGGTAGGCGGCGCGCCACGTGACGGCCGCGCCGAGGACGCGGAGGGTCAGCGCGTGCGCGTAGGCCCGCATCGCCGCGTCGCGCGTACGACCGATGGTGGTGAGGAGCGGCCGCCCCGCGGGGTCGCACACCACCCACGCCCGGAAGGCGAACCCGCGGCGCGTCGCCCAGGGGCGCTCGCTCGTGTTGCGCTTACGCATGGGCGGCCTCCGCCAGCTCGGCCGCCGCCCACGCGTCGCCCGCCGCCCGCGCCAACCGCGCGGCGTAGGCGGCGTGGTCGAGCAGGCGCTGCGTCTGGTGCCAGGCGTCGGGCGCCCCCACGCACCCGCCGCGCACCTCGGCGCCGGTGGTGCGGACGAGGTCGTCCAGGAGGAACGCCCCCGCCGCCGCGGCCCGCGCCGCCGCCGCGACCTGCCCCGCGTGGGCGAACCCCGCCGCCTGGGAGAAGTCCGCCGCCGCCCGCGGCAGCTCCCCGACGAGGCGCGACGCGCGCGCCAGGGTCCCGACCGCGAGGTCGTCGCGGTGGATGTGGAGCGTCAGGAACAGCTCGCACGAGGCCAGGAGCGCGAGCCGCACCGCCCCCGACGCCGCCAGCACCCGTTCGACCGGCGAGCGCTGCAGCACCCCCGCGATGCGGTCGTCGGGCGCCGGGGCGGTTGCGGTTCGGTTGCGGTTCTCGTCGCCCGACCCGGCCTCCGGGCCGGCCTTGACCCCGGTTCCCGCCGGGCCTACACTAGGGGCGCAGCCGGGGACGGCCCCCGGCGCTACGAGATGTGGCCGTGCGGTCGTCGGTTCAATCCCGACCTGTGGCTCTCTGGAAGGGTCGGTTGGCAGGGGTGCATCGCACCGTCGGTTCGCGGGAGTAGCTCAGTTGGTAGAGCGCCAGCTTCCCAAGCTGGATGTCGCGGGTTCGAACCCCGTCTCCCGCTCTTCGCTCGTCGGACAACGCCCCGGGTGGCCTCGCGCCGTCCGGGGCGTTGCTCGTTGGCGGACGATTGCGAGTGCCCGCATGGCCACGCGTGTGCACGCGTGTCCGGGCCTGTCATCCTGAGCGCAGCGAAGGATCGTCTCGCCTGGGTGCGGAGCCCACGTTTGGCTCGGCTGGATAGGGGCTGGGGGTATCTGCTATCTTTTGGAGTCTCTTACCGGAGCCTCTTTGATGCCTGCGACCGCCTTCCCTGAATCGCTCACCCTCCCCATCGGCGGGATGAGCTGCACGCACTGCGTTCGGGCCGTGCACGCGGCGTTGGCCGAGGTGGACGGTGCCGAGGTCGAGCGCGTGGACGTCGGGTCGGCGGTGGTGCGGTACGACCCGGCGCGCACGTCGCCTGCGGTCATCGCGGAGGCGGTGCGCGACGCCGGATACGACCCGGCGGACGTGTGAGCGCGGTCGTCCGCCCGGCAGGTTCCACGGCCGACGCGACGTTCCGTGCCGGCGCCGGCTGCGGCGCGTGTGGCCCCGGCGAACCTGCGCGGAACGACGACGGCGAGCGGCTCGCCCTGAACGTCGACCCGGCGGACCGCGCCCGCACGCTGGCCCGGTTGCGGCGGATCGAGGGGCAGGTGCGCGGGCTACAGCGCATGGTCGAGGGCGACCGCTACTGCGCCGACGTCCTGACCCAGATCTCCAGCGTGCAGGAGGCGCTGCGCGGCGTCGGGCGCGAGCTGATGCGGCACCACTTGCGCCACTGCGCCTCGGCCGCGATCCGCGCCGGCGGCGAGCCCGCCGAGCGGACGTATGACGAGCTGTTGGACCTGATGACCCGCGCGTCCCGGTAGGGGCGCCGCTTCCCCCCGCCGATGTCGCACCCGACCACCGCCGTGCCTGCTGCTCCGCCCGCCGTCGATCCCCACCGGACCGTGCCGTACGCCGTGGCACCGCCGGCCGCGCACGGCGAGTCCCCGAGCGGGGCCCGGACGGCGGGCGCACCGTCGAGCGCGGCGGTCGCGTACCCGCCGCTGACGCTCGAGGGGTGGTACGCGCACCACCAGTTGCTCACCGTCGACCGCGAGCGGTTGCGCGCGATGCCGACAGCCGAGCGGGACGCGGCGGCCGAGGGGCTGGCGGCGGTGCTGGATGGGATGCGCGCGCCCGCCGAGGGGGGGTGGACGGCGCCGGCGCTGCTGGTGGGGGCGCAGGCGGACGCGATGGTGGTGCACTTCCGCCCCACGCTCGACGCCCTCGGCCAGGCGCAGCGGCGGGTGCTGCACGCGCCGCTCGGCGAGCTGCTGCGCCCCGCGGTGACGTACCTGAGCGTGACCGAGGCCGGGATGTACCAGGTGGCCGGGCAGTTGGCCAAGGCGGCGCTGGCGCGCGGCGGGAGCGTGGGGGACGCCGAGTACGAGGCGGAGGCGGAGCGGCGGCTGGCAACGGAGCGGGAGGACGCGCGCACGCAGCGGCGGCTCTACCCGCCGCTCCCCGAGGACAAGCCGTACGTGTGCTTCTACCCCATGAGCAAGCGGCGCGCGGTGGGGCAGAACTGGTACGAGCAGACGTTGGAGGAGCGCAACCGGCTGATGTGGGCACACGGGAAGACGGGGCGGAAGTACGCCGGGAGGGTCTTCCAGGTGATCAGCGGGTCGGTGGGCTTCGACGCGTGGGAGTGGGGGGTGACGCTGTTCGCGGCGGACCCGCTGGAGATCAAGCGGATCGTCACGGAGATGCGCTTCGACGAGGTGAGCGCGCGGTACGCGGAGTTCGGGGCGTTCTACGTGGGGCGGGTGGTGGAGCCGCGGGCGTGGGTGCGGGGGCTACTCGGCGGGTGAGCGGGGGGCGGGCCGGGCTCGGTTGTCCGGGGGTGGGGCGGGGGTTATACTGGCTGCTCTGACGCGCCGGGCGGTTGGCGGCGCGACGGGACGTAGCGCAGCCCGGTAGCGCACCTGAATGGGGTTCAGGGGGTCGCGGGTTCAAATCCCGCCGTCCCGATAGGCGATCGACAGCTTCGGCGGGCCGGCGACCTCACGGTCGTCGGCCCGCCGCGCGTTTGCCCGCGTTACCGCGGTGGGGCCCCGTCCGGCGGATCGAAAGGCGACTGCGCAAGGCCGAGCCGCGCCAGCAGCCCGCGCGCGACCGCCGGCCCGCGTCCGCTCACCCGCCGCACCGCCACCAGCCGCTCGCGGTACCACCGCCCGCGCCGGGTGCCCAGGTCGTCGTAGCGGACGCCCCCGCCGCTACTGCTGCTGTGCAGGATGCGCCCGTTCCCGACGTAGAACGCGACGTGGCTTACCGCCGCGCCGGGCTCGGCGAACATCACCAGGTCACCGGGCGCGGCGGCGTCCCAACGCGTCGGCCGGCGGGCGCCCGCCACCGCCTGCTGCCGCGACGTCCGCGGCAGCTCCACCCCCTCGCGCCGGTAGGCGTACTGCACGAAGCCCGAGCAGTCGAACCCGGTGTGGGGCGACGTGCCGCCCCAGCGGTACGGGACGCCGACGTAGGCGTCGGCGGTGCGAAGCACGCGGGCGGCGGGCGCTCGGCCGGCGGGCGACGTGGGCCCCGGCTCGCCGGGGGCGGGGGCGGGCAGCGGGATGCGGACCGGCACGCCAGCGACTCGCACACTGCACGCGCCGCTCGCGGCGGCGGCGGCGATCAGCGCCATTGACGTGACGGCGCGTCGGCGGGCGCGGGGGGCGGCGTGGCGCGAGGGGGGACGCGACATCGCGGTGGGGCGGGGGGACGAGACGCGGACGACCTGCCCACCGCAGGGAGCCCGCCGTCCGACGCCGACCGCGGAGGCGGAGATAACTCGCTGTCCGGCAATGGGTTAAGGTGCGCGTCCCGCGATCGACGGCGTGGTGCTGTCCCCGCGGCCGGTCGCGGGGTGACGCCGACGGATGACGTCGCGCGAACGCGCGCGGTGCCCGCGGTCGACGGCGGCGCGACTGGCGGACGATGGATTCCCGCGTTCGTCGGCATGACGACCACGCTCGGAACACCGGCAACCCGCGCTAGAACGTCGCCCCCTCGCGCCGCGCCCACCGGACCATGTCCGCCACCGGGTAGCGTGCCGAGTCGGCGGGGTGGGCGGCGAGCCAGCGGCGGAGCCCGTCGTACCGCGTGGGCGACGCGGCGCGTTGCGACCCGCCCACCGGGAGCGTGGCGCGCAGTGCCAGCACCGCGTGGGGCGAGAGCGCGACGCCGGGCTCCTCGCCGGAGTCGCCGAGGGGGCGCTGGCGGCGGCCGCGGTAGGGCAGGTGGTAGGGGGCGAAGACGTCGAAGGTGGGGACGCCACCCGCCCACAGCGCGGGGGCGCGCGGGACGGCCACGAACCACCCGCCGACGGGGTCCGCGAGCCAGCGCGCCGAGCCCGTCCAGCGCTCGGGGGCGCAGTCGGGGCCGTAGCTCCACGGCACGAGCACCACTCGCCCCCCGGCGCGCCGCACCACCGCGCGCACGTCGGGCGGGGCGGCGGCCGACAGCGCATCCACGCGGACGAGGTAGCCGTACACTGGCCCCGCGTCGCCCGCCGCGACGCCGGCCCGCGGGGCCCGCACCGGCCCGACGCCCGCGCGTACGCTGTCGGGCGTCGGGGTCGCCACGAACTCGACGCTCCCCGGCGGGCGGTGCGGGAGCATGGCCGGGGGGATGACCGAGCAGGCGCCGGCGGTGCCCGGGCGGGCGACGGCGAGGGCCGCGGCCGCGGTCCACGTCAGGAGGACGGCACCGCGGCGCGGCATCGGCGTGGGGGTCAGGGGATCGCGGTCGGGGCGGACTGGACGACCAACGCCCGCAGCATGGCGCGTACCGCCTCGATCTCGTCCTCGACCACCGTGTGCGGCATTCCCGGGTAGATGCGGAGGTCGACGCGGCCGCCGAGCCTCTCGAACACCGTGGCGCTCTCTCGCACGCGGGCGGCCGGCACGTGCGGGTCGCGGTCGCTGCAGCCGAGGAACACCGGGGTGCCGTCCAGCGCCCCGGCGTAATCGCGAGGGGTGCCGTCGGGGCCGATCAGGCCGCCGCTGAGGACGGCGAGGCCCCCCCAGCGTCGCGCGTGCCGCGCCGCGTACTCCGCCGCCAGACACGCGCCCTGCGAGAAGCCGAGCAGGAGCGTGCGCTCGGCGGGGACGCCGGCGTCGGCCACCGCGTCGAGCGCCCGGCCGACCGCGGCGAGCGCCGACGTGAGGCCGGGCTCGTTGGCGGCGAGCGAGGCCAGGAAGCTGTGCGGGTACCAGGTGCCGGCACGCGCCTCCGGGGCGAGGTACGCCACGCCCCCGACGCGGAGGGCGGCGCCCAGGGCCAGGATGTCGTCGGCCGAGGCGCCGCGGCCGTGCACAAGCACGGCGGCGGCGCGCGCGGTGGCCAGGGGCGCGCCGCTGGCCCGCAGGGCGCCCCCCGCGTGCGGGTCCTGCGGACCCCAGGCTCGCCCATCAGGCATGCGCGGCGGCGGGCTCGGGGTGCGGCGTGACGACCGGCGGCAGCGCGCGCTCGATCTGGGCGCGGTGCGGCTCCAGGAAGGGCGGCAGGATCAGCCGCTCGCCGAGGTGCGCCGGGTCCTCGTCCACCGCGAAGCCCGGGATGTCGGTGGCAATCTCGAAGAGCGCCCCGCCCGGCTCGCGGAAGTAGACCGAGCGGAACCAGAAGCGGTCGATCACCTCGGTCGGGTGGCCGCCCGCGGCGCGCACCAGCGCCTGCGCCTCGCGCTCGGCCGCGTCGTCGGCCACGGCAAAGGCGACGTGGTGGATGCTCCCCACGCCCCACATGCCGCGCGCGGCGCCGGGCGTCTCGCGCACGTCCACGAGGGCGCCGGAGCGGGCGGCGCCGCCGACGGCGTACCGGCGCACGTCGCCCTCGGTGGCCACGCGCGTGTGGCCGAGCGCGGCGTCGAGGAAGCGGGCCGTGGCGGCGAGGTCGCGGGCGTCGAGGCGTACCGCGTGCAGGCCGCGGATCTGCCGGTCGGCCGGGACCGGGCTCGCGTCCCAGGGGACGAACGGGCGCGGGTCGGCCGTCTCGACCAGGGTGACGCGCAGGCCGCTCGGGTCGGCGAAGGGGAGCGCCGTCTCGCCGAACCGCACCTCCCGCGCGCCGGGCGCGACGCCGAGCGACGCCAGCCGGCCGGCCCACCAGTCGAGCGAGCCCGGCGGCACGGCGAGCGCGACCTCGTGCGTCAGCCCGTGGCCGTCGCGCCCGCGCGGCATGTTGGGCCAGGGGAAGAAGGTCAGCTCGGTGCCGGGGGTGCCGGCGCCGTCAGCGAAGAAGAAGTGGTAGGTGTCGGGCGCGTCCTGGTTGACGGTGCGCTTGACCAGGCGCATGCCGAGCCCGAGGACGTAGAAGTCGAGGGTGCGCTGCGGGTCGCCCGCGATGACCGAGACGTGGTGCAGGCCGGTGATGGGGTGCATGAGGAGCTCCGTGCGCTCGGGTGAAAAGCCTTAGCACTAAGATACAGGGGTCCGACGACGGAGCAAGGCCGGCCCGGGCTCGTGGGGCCCCGCGCTGGCCCCGCGGCCAGAGGCGCCCGGGCGGGCCGCCCGAAACGCCGCAACCCACGGGGCGCGGTGCGGTACCCATGAGGAGGACGCGCCGTCGGTCCGGCGCGGCCCGCTCACCTCTGCCCGTCCCGCATGCCCGTTCGCTCGTTCCGCGCGACCGTGTCGTCGGTCGCCGTCGCCGTGCTCGCCGTGGTCGGGGCGGCTGGTCGCGTCGTGCCCGTTCGCGCGGAGGCCGCGCCGGTCGAACCGGCCGCCTTGGCGACCGAGGACGCTCGACCGCCCGTCGCCGCCTACCTGACCGCGGCGGTGGCCCGGCGGGCCGCGCCGCGGGGCGCCGCGCCGGCCTCGCCGTACGCGGCCGCGGTCGACGAGGCGCTCGGCGCCCTGGCCGGCGAGGTGCGCACGCTCAGCCACCCGCGCGCCCTGGCCGACGCCTTCCGCAGCTACTACGCCTACCGCGCGGCGCACCCGGACGCCAACCCGTACCTGTACTTCGTCGACTACGGCCTGCCGAGCACCGCGCCGCGCGGCTACGTGTTCGACATGGCGGCGCGGCGGGTGGTGGAGGGCCCGTTCCCGGTCGCGCACGGGCGCGGGTCGGCCGCGGGGCGCGACGGGGTGCCGCGCCGCTTCACCAACCTGTTCGGCAGCGCGACGACGTCGCTCGGGCTCTACGTGGCGCAGGAGCTCTACCCGTTCCGCGGCCACGCCGACGGCCGCGCCTACGCCAGCACGGGGCTCCGCCTGGCGGGCGTGAGCGGCGCCTTCAACAGCCTGGCCCGCGCCCGCGGCGTCGTGGCGCACGGCGCGCCCTACGTGACCGCGCGCGGCGCCGGACGCAGCGAGGGGTGCCCGGCCATGGAGTCCGACCGCGCCGCCCGCCTGCTGCCCAAGCTGGCCCGCGGCGGCCTGGTGTTCCTGTTCGCCCCCGACGCGCGGTGGATGGCCGCCGACCCGTGGCTGGCCGCGGCCGACGCGGCGGCCGACTCCGCCGCCGGCTAGCCCGCCCCGTGGGGCGCCGGGCCCGCGTCCGTTAGGCCGCGAGGGCCGGCGCGCTCCGCTCGGCCAGCCACGCGTCCACCTCCGCCGGCGGGAGCGGCCGGGCGAAGTGGTATCCCTGGCCGAGCGCGCACCCCATCGCCGACAGCGCCGCGGCCTGCTCGGCCGTCTCCACCCCCTCCGCCACGGTGCGCAGCGACAGCGCGTCGCCGATGGCCACGATCGCCCCGGCCAGCGCCGCCGGCTGCCCGCCCCCGGCGATCTGGTCCACGAAGCTCTTGTCGATCTTCAGCACGTCGATGGGGAACTGGCGCAGGTAGCTGAGCGCCGAGTAGCCCGTGCCGAAGTCGTCGATGGCCAGGCGGATGCCTAACGCCTTGAGCGCGCACAGCCGCTCGCGCGCGGCCTCGGGGTGGTGGATGACCATGCTCTCGGTGAGCTCCAGCACCAGCCGCCCCGCCGCCAGCCCGGCCCCGGCGAGCGCCGCCCGCACCTCGTCCACGAACCCCGCCTGCTGGAGCTGGCGGCCGGACACGTTGACCGTGACGTAGAAGTCCGGGGCGGCCCCGGCGGCGGCCCACGCCGCGCCCTGGCGGCACGCCTCCTCCAGCACCCACCGGCCTAACGGGCGGATGAGCCCCGTCTCCTCCGCGAGCGGCACGAACGCGCCCGGCCCCACGGTGCCGCGCGTCGGGTGGTCCCAGCGCACCAGCGCCTCGACGCCCTGCAGCGCGCCGGTCGCGAAGTCCACGATCGGCTGGTAGACGAGCCGGAACTCCCCCCGGGCGAGCCCCTGCCGCAGCGCCCCCTCCAGCGCGATGCGCTCCACCACCGCCGCGTGCATGTCCGGCTCGAACACCACGAACTGCCCGCGCCCGCGCGCCTTGGCCTCGTAGAGCGCGAGGTCGGCGTCGCGCAGCAGCGCCTCCACCGCCGGCTCGGCCTCGGCGGGGGTCGCGGCCGCGGGCGTCGCCCGCGCGACGCCCACGCTCGCCCCCACCGCCGCCGTCCCGACGCCGACCGGCACCGGCCGCGCGAGCGCCCCCACGATGCGGCCGGCCACCGTCTCCGCGTCCGCGGCCCCGCGCACGTCGGCGAGGAGCACGGCGAACTCGTCGCCCCCCAGCCGCGCGACGAGGTCCGACCCGCGCGTGGCGTGCAACAGGCGCTCGGCCACCTCGCACAGCAGGCGGTCGCCGGCCGCGTGGCCCGCGCTGTCGTTCACCAGCTTGAACCCGTCGAGGTCCACGAGCAGCACGTAGACGTCGGCGCGCGCCGGCGCGCCGGGCGCCGCGGTGAGCGCCTCCGCCACGCGGTCGCGCAGCCGGGCGCGGTTGGCCAGCCCCGTCAGCGGGTCGTGGAAGGCGCGGTAGACGAGTTGCTCCTCCAGCGCGCGGTGGTCGGTCACGTCCTGCAGCATCGCCATGAGCCCGGGCCCGCCGCCCACCATGTCGAGCGTGTCGATGCGCGACACGGTGAGGGCGCACCGCCGCACCGCGCCGTCCTTGCGGCGCATCCGCTTCTCCACCGACACGCGCGGCACCGCCCCGGCCTTGAGCGCGCGCACGGGCTCGCGCGTCACGTCGGCCTCCTCGGCCGGCGACAGGTCGGCCGCGTGGAGGGCGAGCAGTTCGTCGCGCGTGTATCCCAGGAGCTGCTGGTAGGCCGGGTTGGCCTCGAGGATGCGGCCGGTGTCGTCGTGCAGCGCGATCCCCACGGCCGCGTGCTCGAAGATGGCGCGGAGCCGAGCCTCGCTGGCGCGCAGCGCGTCGAGCGTGCCGCCTAACGCCTGCTGGTGCCGCCGGTCGACCGCGGCGCCGAGCACGCCGACGAGCCCGATCACCAGCGCCGCGCAGGCGACCACGCCGGCGAGCCCGTCGCCCGCGAGCACGCCGCCGGTCGCGGGCGGGAGCCAGCCGGCCGCCGGCCCGGCCTCGGGCGGGGCGAAGCGGGCCGCGGCCATCGCCGTGTAGTGCATCCCCGCGATGGCCAGCCCCATCACCCCCGCGGCGCCGGCCTTGGCCAGCCGCTCGCCGCGGCTCCGCGCGTTGCCGAGCCGGGCGAGCAGCCAGAGCGCCGCCGTCGCCGCCACCACGGCGATGACCAGCGACGCGCCCACCAGGCGCCAGTCCCAGCCGAGGCGCGCCGGCACGCGCAGCGCCGCCATGCCGAGGTAGTGCATGCCGGCGATGGCCGCGCCGAGGGTCACGCCGCTCCTTGCGAGCGCCAGCGGGCGCAGGCCGCCCGGCCGCACGGCGCCCAGCGCCAGCGCCGAGGCGCCCACGGCCACCACCACCGAGGCGAGCACCAGCCCCGGGTCGTAGGCGAGGGCCAGCCGGGCGCCGTCGTCGCCCGCCCCATCCCCGCCGGCGTGGGCGTGCAGCCGGAACGCGAGCATGCCGACGAAGTGCATGCTCCAGATCCCCGCGCCCATCACCACGGACCCGCCGGCGAGCCACGCGGCCCGGGCGCGTCCCTCGGCCGTGACCGTGCGGCCGGCCAGATCGAGCGCGACGTACGACGCGAGGGCGGCCAGCGCGACGGACAGCAGGACCAGTCCGGGCGCGTGGCTGGCGGGGAGGTGGGCGTGAGACAGGGGCACGGGCGGGCCGGGGGGCAAGGGGTCCTCGCCCGTAGGACGAACACCCCACCCATTCGCCACGCGCCCGGGCGGCCCCGGGCCGTGTCCTACCGTCCGGCGTTCCGGCGCGCGCCGCGGCGGGCGCGCCCTGCGGACTCGCGCCCAACGGTCCACGCCTCCACGCGCGCCGCCAGCACGTCCAGCGGGACTGGCCCCGCCTCCAGCACCACGTCGTGGAAGGCCGGCAGGTCGAACCGGGCGCCGAGGCGGCTCTCGGCGGCGGCGCGGAGCTGCTGGATGCGCAGCTCGCCCACCTTGTACGCGGTGGCCTGGCCGGGCCAGGTGATGTAGCGGTTGACCTCGGCGTCCACGTTGCCGGCCGAGAGCGCCGTGTGGGCCAGCATGTACTCGACGGCCCGCGCGCGCGGCCAGCCGTAGGCGTGGATCCCGGTGTCGACCACCAGGCGGCAGGCGCGCCACATCTCGTAGCTCAACCGCCCCATCAGCCGCTCGGGGGTGTCGTACAGCCCCATCGCCCCGCCTAACGACTCGGCGTACAGCGCCCACCCCTCGGTGAAGGCGGCGAACTGCGCGCCGTGCCGGCGGAACGGCGGCAGCGCCAGCTCCTGCGCGAGCGCGATCTGGTGGTGGTGCCCCGGCACCGCCTCGTGCAGGGTGAGCGCGGGCAACTCGTAGAGCGGCCGCTGGTCCAGCTTGCTGGTGTTCACCCAGTAGGTGCCCGCGCGCCCGCCCTCGGGCGAGCCGGGCCCGTAGTAGGCCGTCGTGGTCCCCTCGGCGACGGCGGCGGGGATGGGGCGCACCGTGTACGGCAGCCGCGGCAGCCGCCCGAAGTAGCGCGGCATCTCGCCGTCGATGCGCTTGGCCAGCACGGCCGCGGCCGCGAGCAGCGCCTCGGGCGAGTCGGCGACGAAGCGCCGGTCGGCGCGCAGCCGAGCCGCGAACGCCCGCCCGTCGGCGAAGCCGGCGGCGCGGGCGAGCGAGTCCATGCGCGCCCCGATCCGCGCCACCTCCGCCAGGCCTAACGCGTGCACCTGCGCCGGCGTGAGGTCGGTCGTGGTCTCGCTGCGGACGCGGAAGGCGTAGTACGCCGGGCCGCCCGGCGTGGCCGACACCCCCACCGCCGCGCGGCAGCGGGGCGCGTACTCTTCCCGGTAGAAGGCGAGCAGCGCCCGGTAGGCGGGCACCACCGAGTCGCGCACGGCCGCGAGCGCGCGCCCCCGGAGCCCGGCCCACGCCGCCGAGTCGAACGCGGCGGGCCGGCGCGCGAACGGTTCGAGGAAGCGCGAGGCCGCGGGGTCGTCCACCACGCTCCCGGCGATGGTGCGCTCGTAGCCGGCCAGCGGCTCGCACGGCTGCGCGAAGCCGCCGGCCAGCGCGGCGCGCGTGGTGGCCATGGCGCCGCGGTTGTAGGCCGGGAACGCCTGCAGCCGCGCCACGTAGGCCTCGTAGTCGGCGCGGTCGCGGAACGGGTGCGTGTCGGGCAGGTCGGCGAAGCTGGTGTGCCACCCCTCGTAGGTGGTGAACAGCACGGCGCGTTGCCCGTACCGCGCCCCCTCCACCTGCTCGGCCAGCGCGCGCCGCACCACGGCGCGCGTCACCCGATCCTCGGCGCCGAGCCGGGCGGTGTCCACCCGGTCAAACCGGGCGAGGAAGCCGGCCGCCTCGCGCGCCCGCTGGTCCGCCGCGGCGAGCGTGAGGTCGCCCATTTCGCGGTCGTAGGCGCGCTCGCCTAACGAGGTGGCGAGCACCGGGTTGGCGCGCAGGACCCAGCGCCAGTGCGCGTCGAGCAGGCGGGCGAAGGCGGCGCGGGCGCCGTCGCCCTGGGCCCGCGCCGGGCCGGCGCCCGCGAGCGCGGCCGCCGCGGCGAGCGCCAGCGAGATCCCGCGCGCCCTACGCATCGAGCGCCGCCACGGCGTCGGCCACCCGCGCCACCGCCGCGTCGAGGTCGGACTGCGCGGACGCGAACGAGAAGCGCACGTGCCCCTCGCCCCCGGGCCCGAACGCCGCGCCGTCGAGCGCGGCGATGCCGTGCTCGTCCAGCAGCCGGTCGGCGAACTCACGGGAGCTCACGCCGCGCGGCCCGAGCACGCCGCGGAAGTCGGGGAAGACGTAGAACGCCCCCGCGGGTTCCGCGCACCGCACGCCGGGGATGGCGTTGAAGGCGCGTACCAGCCGGTCGCGCCGGCCGCGGTAGGCGGCCACCTGCGCCGCCACCACGTCCTGCGGCCCCGTGAGCGCCGCGACGCCCGCGCGCTGGATGAACGGCGGCACGCAGGTGTGCCCGTTGACCGCCAGCGTGACCAGCCGCTCCGCCCACGCCGCCGGCGCGGTGAGCGAGCCGAGCCGGTAGCCGGTCATCGCGTAGCGCTTGGAGAAGCCGTCGACGACCAGCGTCCTATCGCGCGCTGCCTCGCACGCCGCCACCGAGGGCGCGCGGTCGCCGTCGTACACGAGGCTCGCGTAGATGTCGTCGCTCACGATCACCAGGTCGTGCCGCTCGGCGAGCGCGGCCAGCCGCTCCAGCCCGTCCTCGCCTAACGCGCCGCCGGTGGGGTTGCCGGGGCTGCCGAGCGCGAGAACCCGCGTGCGCGGCGTGATCCGCGCCTCCACGTCGTCCAGGTCCGGGGCCCCCGCCGCGTCCATCGCGTACCCCACCGGCGTCCCCCCCGCGAAGCGGGCCATGGACGGGTAGATCGGGAACCCCGGGTCGGGCACGAGCACCTCGCACCCCGGCTCCACCGCCGCGAGCATGGCGTAGAACACCGCCGTCTTCGCGCTCGGCGTGACGAGCACCTGGTCCGGCGACACGCGCACCCCGCGCCCGGCGAGGTCGGCCGCGATGGCCTCGCGCAGCTCGGGGATGCCCTGTGGCACCACGTAGCGCGCGTCGCCGGTTTGCAGCGCGGCCACGGCGGCGGCGGTGACGTGCGCGGGGGCGTCGACGTCGGGCGCGCCGAGCTCCAGGTGGATGATCGAGCGGCCCTGGCGCTCCAGCGCCGTCGCGCGCCGGAACACGTCGAGCGCGCCCTCGCCGGTGAGCGCGGTGAGGCGGGGGGCGGGGGCGGGCGGGAGGGAAGGCGTGGTGTTAGGCATGGCGGGCGGCGGGCGGGACGGCGTCCCGGCGGGCGTGTGTCATCCTGAGCGCAGCGAAGGATCTCGCGTGCGCCGGCGAGGGGGGTGAGAGAGAAAGCGAAGCGCCGCCCGGGGTCGCCAAGTCCCCACGCCCTGGCCAGAAGATCCTTCGCTGCGCTCAGGATGACACCGCCGCACTCGGCCGCCGCCTTTCCTCACACCAGCCCCCGGATCCACCCCCCGTCCACGGGGATGCTCGCCCCCGTGGTGTAGCTCGCGAGCCGCGAGCACAGGAACGCGACCATCGCCCCGAACTCGGCGGGCTCGCCGAGCCGGGCCATCGGGATCTGCCGCTCCCACGCGGCGAACTCCTCGGCCGCGTCGGTGCCCTTGCGCGCCGCGTTGGCCCGCGCGAGCTGGTCCACCCGGTCGGTGCGCGTGTAGCCGGGCATCACGTTGTTCACGGTCACGCCGAACGGCGCCACCTCGTTGGCCAGCGTGCGCGCGAAGCCGGTGACCGCCGCGCGCACGCTGTTACTGAGGATGAGCCCGTCGACGGGCTGCTTCACGGCGATGCTCGTCACGTTGACGATCCGGCCCCAACGGCGCGCCTTCATCGCGGGCAGCACGCCGCGCGTGAGGCCGACCACGCTCGCCAGATTCACGCGCACGGCCTCGGCCCACGCGGCGTCGTCGTGCGCCTCGAACGGGCCGGCCGGCGGGCCGCCGGCGTTGGTCACGAGGATGTCGACCGGGCCTAACGACTCGGCGGCCGCCAGCACCTGCGCCACGCCGGCGGGGTCGGCCACGTCGGCGGCCACGTGGGCGACGCGCACGCCGTGGGCGCGCCGGATCGCGTCGGCCGTCTCGGCCAGCGCCTCCGCGCCGCGCGCGCACAGGACGAGGTCCGCGCCCTCGGCCGCCAGCGCCTCCGCCGAGGCCCGCCCGAGCCCGCGGCTGCTCGCGGCGACGAGCGCGACGCGCCCGCGGATGCCGAGGTCCACGGCCTAACGCTCCGGCGTCTGGTGGAAGTAGGTGTCGGTGCGGTCGAGCCAGTCCTGCCGGGGCGGGCTGAACACGTCGACGTCGAGCGTGCGCTCCAGCGCCTCGGCCATGTGCGGCACGCCGCCCGGGATGTGCAGCACCTCGCCCGCGCGCACCACCACCTCCTGCTCGCCGTGCGCCCCGATCCAGAAGCGGAGCGCGCCCTCCAGGATCCAGGTGATCTGCTCGTTCTCGTGCGAGTGCCGCGGGACGATGCACCCCTTCTCGAGGTAGACCTGCGCCAACATCATCCGCTCGCCGGTGACGAGGCGGCGCGAGAGCTGGCTGGTGACCTGTTCCTCAGGCACCTCGGCCCAACGATGCAGGGTGACGGGTGGGTGCGCAGGGGCGGCGTCGGACACGGGGCAGGGGCTGAGGGTGGCGCGCGGGAAGTGTAGCGCCGCGCGCCCCACCCGGCCCCCGGCGGCTCAGCCGCCCAGCGTCGACGCGTCGATCGAGAAGCGGTACTTCACGTCGCCCTTGAGCATCCGCTCGTACGCGTCGTTGATCTGGTCGGCGCGGATCACCTCGACGTCGGCCGCGATCCCGTGCTCGGCGCAGAAGTCCAGCATCTCCTGCGTCTCGGGGAGGCCGCCGATGAGCGACCCGGCCACGCGCCGCCGCCGCATGATGAAGGTGAACGCGCCCGGCGACGGGTGCGGCTGGGGCGACCCGCCGAGCAGCACGAGCGTGCCGTCGCGCTTGAGCGTCTGCATCAGTCCGTCGAGGTCGTGGGGCGTGCCGACGGTGTCGATGATGAGGTCGAGCGAGCCGGCCGCGGCCGCCATGGCCGCCGGGTCGCGCGACACCACCACGCGCGTCGCGCCGAGCCGCCCCGCGTCCTCCGCCTTGCCGGGCGAGGTGGTGAAGAGCGTCACCTCCGCGCCCATGGCCTTCGCCAGCTTGACGCCCATGTGCCCGAGCCCGCCGAGCCCCACCACGCCCACCGCCTTGCCCGGGCCGGCGCCGAACTCGCGGAGCGGCGAGTAGGTGGTGATGCCGGCGCAGAGCAGCGGCGCCGCGGCGGCCGGGTCCATCCCGTCCGGGATGCGCAGCACGAACGCCTCGTCCACCACGATGTGCGACGAATAGCCGCCCTGCGTCGGGCGCCCGGTCTGCTTCTCGACGCCGCCGTACGTGCCGGTAAAGCCGCGCTCGCAGTACTGCTCCAGCCCCTCGGCGCACGAGCCGCACTCGCGGCAACTGTCCACCAGGCACCCCACGCCGACGAGGTCGCCCGCGCGGTAGCGGGTGACGTCGGCGCCCACCGCCGTCACCCGGCCGACGATCTCGTGCCCGGGGACCTGCGGGAACTGGATCTGCCCCCACTCTTCGCGCACGGTGTGCAGGTCGGAGTGGCAGATGCCGCAGAAGAGGATCTGGAGCTGGACGTCGGTCGGCCCCGGCTCGCGGCGCTCGAACGACCACGGGGCGAGGGGGGCGGTGGGGCTGTGGGCGGCGTAGCCGAGGGCGGTCGACATGCTGGGCGGTGGGGAAGGGGAGGGCGACGCGCGACGCCGAGGCAGCGGGCACGCCGGCGGGCGCGTAGGATGCGGGCAACATGTACGGTCTCGCCCCGGAACGCCCGCCGCCCGCGCCCGCCATGCCCAACGCCCTCCTGCCAGTGTCGTTCCGCCGCGCCCTCAGCCGCGCGGTTCCCGCCGCAGGCGCCCTCGCCGCCGTCGTCGCGCTCGGCGCGCCCGCCGCCCGCCCGGCCGCCGCCCAACGCTCGGCCGCGCCCTCCACCCCCGCCGCGCCCACCATCGGCCTGGTGCGGGACGCGCGCCTCGCGGCGCTCCTCGACGACGTGCGCCCGGCGCGCCTCCGCGCCGACGACTCGACGCTGGTCGCGTTCGGCACGCGCCACACCATGAGCGACACGCTGAGCGCGACCCGCGGGATCGGCGCGGCGCGGCGGTGGCTGTACGGGCAGCTCCGGGACGTCAGCCGCGGCTGCGGCGGCTGCCTGCGCGTGGAGTACGACGCCGCGCCGCTGGTCGTCGCGCGCCACCCGCAGCGCCCGACCGTCAACGTGGTCAACGTGCTCGCCTGGCTCCCCGGGCGCGACACCAGCCGCGTGGTCGTGCTCGGCGGCCACTACGACTCGTGCGTCTGCTCGGTCAACCCGATGGACTCGACGAGCGACGCCCCCGGCGCCGACGACGACGGCTCGGGCACCGCCGCGGTGCTGGAGCTGGCCCGCGCCTTCGCCGCCCGCTACCCGCGCGGGCTGGAGGCGACGGTCGTCTTCGCGCTCTTCGCGGCGGAGGAGCAGGGGCTGTTAGGCAGCACGCACCTCGCCGCCCGGCTCCGCCGCGAGGGCTACCGCGTGGACGGCGCCATCACCAACGACATCGTGGGCAACGTCGAGGCCGAGGACGGGCGGCGCGATGCCACCACCGTGCGCGTCTTCGCCCCCGACCCCGAGAACGGGCCGGCGCGCGAGTTCGCGCGGATGGCGTGGGCGGTCGGCGCGCTCTACCAGCCGGCGTTCCGCGTGCTCCCCGTGTGGCGGCTCGACCGCATCGGGCGGGGGGGCGACCACGCCCCGTTCGCGCGCCAGGGCGACCCCGCGATCCGCTTCACCGAGCGGCTGGAGAACTACAAGCGGCAGCACCTCCCCACGGACGACCTCGCGCACGTCGACTTCGACTACGTGGCCCGGGTGGCGCGGCTGAACGGGGCGCTGGTGGGCGCCCTCGCCTCCGCGCCGGCGGCCCCGTCAGGCGCGGCCGCGGCGCGCGACCGCGAGAGCGGGGGCCAGCGCTGGCGCATGACCTGGCAGCCGGTGGCGGGCGCGGCGTCGTACGAGGTGCTCGTCCGCGCGACGTCGGCGCCGACCTGGGAGCGCGTGATCCCGGTGGGCGCCGGCACGTCGTACCTCCTGGAGGACCAGCTCGACGACGTGTGGGCCGGCGTGCGCGCGGTGGGGGCCAACGGCCACCGCTCGCTGGCGAGCGTGGTGCCGGGTCCGCCGCGCGCCGCCCCGCCCGCGGAGCCGGCGCCGCGTTAGGCCGTCGTTAGGCCTTCGTTAGGCCGTCGGCCGCGCGACCCCGCGGGTCCGGCGCGTCACGCGTACCGCACGATCCGCGCGACGGCGTGCCGGTGGTGGGGCCGCCCCGCCTCGGCGCCGCGCCCCACCGCCACCAGGGCGACCACCCGCGACGCCGGCGGCAGCCCGAGCAGCGCCTTCACCGCGGCCTCGTCGAACCCGGCCATCGGCGACGTCTGGTAGCCGAACGCCTCGGCCGCGAGCAGCAGGTAGCCGAGCGCGATGTGCCCCTGCGCGTAGGCCCACGCCTCGCGCTGGGCCTCGGGCAGGTGGCCGTACGCCTCGCCGAGCTTGGCGGCCGCGGCGGCGCGCCGGTCCTCGGGCGTGTCGGCGTGGACGGTCTCGGCGGCCGTGTCGAGCACGTCCGCCATGCTGGTGTAGAGCACGACCGTGGCCGGCGCCGAGCGCACCTGGCGCTGGTTGTTGGCCGCCGGCAGTAGCCGCTCGCGCATCGCCGCCGACTCCACCACCACGAGGCGCCACGGCTGCGCGTTGAACGCGCTCGGCGCCCGCCGCACCACGTCGAAGATGGCGTCCCAGTCGGCGTGCGGGACCGGCGTGGGCGCGAAGGCGCGGACTGAGCGCCGCCGCCGCGCCGCCTCGGTCACGCGCAGCACCTCCGTCGCGGCGGGCGCCTCAGCCACGCGCCCCGCGCGCGGCGGCCGCGAACCCGGCGTCGAACGCGCGGCGCGTGGCCTCCAGCGTCTCGTCGTCGTGCGTGACGCTCAGGAAGTTGGCCTCGTACGCGCTCGGCGCGAGGTAGACGCCGGCGCCGAGCATCGCGTGGAAGAGCCGGCCGAACGCGGCGGTGTCGTTGGTCTTGGCGTCGGCGTAGCTCCGCACCGGGCGGTCGGCGAGGAAGAAGCCCCACATGCCCCCCGCGGCCGACGCCTGCACCGGCACGCCGTGCCGCGCGCCGGCCTCGCGCGCCGCCTCGGCCAGCGCCTCGCCCTGCGCCGTCAGGCGCGCGTAGGCGCCCGGCTCGCGCAGCACGCCGAGCGTGGCGAGCCCCGCGGCCATGCCTAACGGGTTGCCGGAGAGCGTGCCGGCCTGGTACACCGGCCCGCTCGGCGCGACCATCCGCATCAGTTCCTCGCGCCCGCCGTACGCCGCCACCGGCAGCCCCCCGCCGATGATCTTGCCCAGGCAGGTGAGGTCGGGCGTGACGCCGAGCGGGATCTGCGCGCCGCCCCACGCCACGCGGAAACCCGTCATCACCTCGTCGAAGATGAGCACCGCGCCGTGCCGCGTGGCCAGCGCGCGGAGCCCCGCCAGGTAGCCCGGCTCGGGGAGCACGAGCCCCATGTTCCCGGCCACCGGCTCGACGATGATCGCGGCCACCTGCCCGGCGTTGGCGTCGAGCGCCGCCTCGGCCGCGGCGAGGTCGTTGTACGGGGCGACGAGCGTGTCGGCCGTCGCGCCGGGCGTGACGCCGGGGCTGTCGGGCAGGCCTAACGTCGCCACGCCGGAGCCGGCCTGCACGAGCAGCGCGTCCGCGTGCCCGTGGTAGCAGCCGTCGAACTTGAGGATCTTGTGCCGCCCCGTCGCCGCGCGCGCCACGCGGAGCGCGCTCATCGTCGCCTCCGACCCGCTGGAGACGAAGCGGAGCATCTCGACGCTCGGTAGCGCGTCGGCGATGGCCTGGGCGAGCTCCGCCTCGGCCGCGATCGGCGCGCCGAAGCTGGTGCCTAACGCCGCCTGCGCGCGGATGGCCTCCACCACGGCCGGGTGGGCGTGGCCGGCAGCGAGCGCGCCCCACGACAGCACGTAGTCCACGTAGGTGGTGCCGTCGGCGTCGGTGACGCGGGGGCCGGCGCCGCGCGCCATCACGCGCGGCGTGCCGCCCACCGCGCGGAAGGCGCGCACGGGGCTGCTCACCCCGCCGGGGATGATGCGCCGGGCGCGCGCGAGCACGGCCGCGCTCTCGGCCACGGGGGTGGTGTCGGGGCCCGCGGCGGGCGCGGAAAAGCCGGCCGGGGCCGCGGGGGGCTGCACGGTGGTGGTCATGCTAGGAAGATGCACCCGCGCCCGCGCCGGCCGCGCCCTCGCGCAGCCACCGCGCCGCGTCCTTGGCGAAATAGGTGATGACGAGGTCGGCCCCCGCCCGCCGGATGGCCACGAGCGACTCGAGCGCGGCGCGCCGCCGGTCCAGCCAGCCGCGCTCGGCGGCGGCCTCCAGCATCGCGTACTCGCCGCTCACCTGGTAGGCGGCGAGCGGCAGCCCGGTGCGTCGGCGCACGCGGTGGATCACGTCCAGGTAGGCCCCCGCCGGCTTCACCATCAGCAGGTCGGCGCCCTCCGCGGCGTCCCGCACGCTCTCGCGCACGGCCTCGCGGGCGTTGCCGGGCGGGAGCTGGTGCCCCGCGCGGTCGCCGAACGCGGGCGCCGAGCCCACGGCGTCGCGGAACGGCCCGTAGAAGGCGCTCGCGAACTTGGTCGAGTACGACAGGATCGCGACGTCGTGGTGCCCCGCGGCGTCGAGCGCGCGTCGGATCACGGCGACCTGCCCGTCCATCATCGCGCTCGGCGCCACGACGTCGACGCCCGCGTCGGCGTACGCCACCGCGGCCGCGGCGAGGCGGGGCAGGGTGGCGTCGAGGTCCACCCGGCCGTCGGCGCGGAGCGCGCCGCAGTGGCCGTGGCTCGTGTACTCGCACAGGCACACGTCGGCGACGACGAGCAGGCCCGGCGCGCGCTCGCGGATCATGCGGATCGCCCGCGGGACGGGCCCGCCGGGGTCGTGCGCGCCGGTGCCGCACGCGTCCTTGGCGTCCGGCACGCCGAAGAGCAGCACCGCCGGAATCCCCAGCCGCGCCACCTCGTCAACCTCGGCCGCGAGGCGGTCCACCGTCCACTGCGCGTGGCCGGGGAGCGAGGCGATCGGGCGGACGACGTCGCGCCCATCGCGCACGAACAGCGGCAGGATCAGGTGTTCGACCTCGAGTGTGGTCTCGGCGAGCATGCGCCGCGCGGCGGCGTTCCCGCGCAGGCGCGCGAGGCGGCGCACCGCGGCGGTGGTGGCGGACGCAGGGGATGCGTCAGACGGGGCGAGGATCGCAGACATTGGTAGGCAACCGGAAAGGCGTAGCCCCCGTCATCCCGAGCGCCGCGAGGGATCTCGCTCCGGTCGGTCGTGTTGGAGACCGCGAGATCCTTCGCGGCGCTCGGGATGACGGGGGTGGTGGGTACTACCCCTGCGGCGCCAGCGTGGCAACCACCGCCGCGACGAGCGCCGCGTCGGTCGGCTCGGCCGCGACGGCCGCCACCGGAAGCGCCAGCGCCCGGCACGCGTCCGCCGTGGTCGGCCCGATGCACACGGCCCGTAGCGCGCCGAGGTGCTTGGCGCCGCAGGCGCGGGCCACCGCGCCCGCCGCCGACGGGCTCGCGACGAGCACGGCGTGCAGGGTGCCGGCCGCGGCGTGGCGCGCGAGCTCCGCCAGCGCCTCGGGCGGCGCATCGGCGGTGCGGTAGGCGACCACCTGGCGGACCACGGCGCCGCGAGCCCGGAGCACCGCCGGCAGGGCGTCGCGGGCGCGGTCGGCGGCCGGGAAGAGCACGCGGGCGCCGCGCACGCCGGGCGTGACGCCGGCCATGGCATCGGCGAGGGCATCGGCGGCGTGGACGGCGGGGACAAGGTCCACGCGGCCGAGCAGCGCGCGCGCCGCGCGGGCCGTCGCCGTCCCCACCGCGGCGACGCGCGCCCGCCCGGGCACCGTGGCGCCCGTCGCGGCCAGTCGCCCCGCCACCGCTTCCACCGCCGCCACGCTGGTGAGCGCCAGCCACTCGTACGCCTCAGCCAGCGCGGCGTCGAGGGGGGCGTAGGAGGCCGGCGGCCCGGTGGCGATCGCCGGCGCGACCAGCACCTCCGCGCCTAACGCTTCCAGCGCCGCCGCGAGCCCGTCCGCGCGGGCGGCCGGGCGGGTGACCGCGATCCGCCGGCCGGCCAGAGGGGGCGCGCCGTCGGCCATCGGTCAGCTCACGGCCGCCGGGGATGGACCGCGGAGCAGGGCGCCGCAACGGCAACGGCATGTTGCATGGATTTCGGGGATTTGAAGGGATTGACCGCGCGAACGGCAGTACCGGCAGTTGCTGTCGTCTCGCCGTTGAGCGCCGTCAATCCCTCCAAATCCCCGAAATCCATGCAACATGCTCTTATGAACGCCGGCCCCGCCATCGCGCACCGAACGGTCACGTCACACCCCCGCCGCCCGGGCCCCCGCCGCCGCGAGCAGGTCGGCCGCGCCGCCGGCCATCAGCGCCTCGGCCACGGCCGCGCCTAACGCCGGCCCGTCGCCCGCCGCGCCGTGGCGCCACGCCCGCTCCACGCGCGACCCGTCGATCGCCCCGACCATCCCCTCCACGCGCAACCCGCCGCCGTCCGCCGAGAGCCGCGCGTGCGCGCCGGCCGGCGCCGTGCACCCCGCGCCGAGCCGAGCGAGGAAGGCCCGCTCCGCCTCGGCCGCCGTGCGCGTCGGGGCGTGGTCGAGCGGGGCGACGAGCGCCAGCGCCCGGGCGTCGTCGGCCCGCACCTCCAGCGCCACCGCGCCCTGGCTCACCTGCGGCAGCATCGCCGCCGGGTCGAGGTACTCGGTGATGCGCGCGCCGAGCCCGAGCCGGTGCAGCCCGGCCGCGGCGAGCAGGATCCCGTCGAAGTCGCCCGCGTCCAGCTTGCGGAGGCGCGTGTCGACGTTGCCGCGGATGTCGGAGACGCGCAGGTCCGGCCGCAGCGCGCGGAGCTGGCACGCGCGCCGCGGGCTGCTCGTCCCCACCACGGCGCCCGCGGGCAGCTCGGCCAGCCGCGGCCCGCGCGTGCACAGCACGTCCCGCGGGTCCTCGCGCTCGAGGAAGGCGCCTAACGCGAACGCCGGCGCGAGGGTGCTCGGCAGGTCTTTCGCGCTGTGCACGGCCACGTCGATCGCCCCCTCCGCCAAGGCCCGCTCGATCTCCGCCGCGAACACCCCGCGCCCGCCGATGGCCGCGAGCGGCACGTCGGTGCGGACGTCGCCCGTGGTCGTGATCTCGACCACCTCCACCGGCAGCGCCGGCCAGCGCGCGGCGAGCAGGGCGACGGTCATCCGGGCCTGCGCGAGCGCCAGCTTGCTGCCCCGCGTCCCGACCCGCAGGACGTCACCCGCCCCGGTCACCGGACCGCCGCCGCCCGCTCGGCGTGGATCGGCGACGCACCCTCGGCCAGCTCCTGCCGGCTCCGGGTGGTCGGGGGCGGCGTGTCGACGCGCACGGTGTTCTCGCCCCGCACCGCCGCGGCGCAGATGCCGGTCAGCGCCGCGACGAAGTCTGGGCGCGCGTTGGGCAGGCGCGTGCGGCGGTAGGTGATGCCTAACTCCTCGGCCTTCGCCTGCGCCTCGATGTCCAGGTCGTAGAGGATTTCGAGGTGGTCGCACACGAAGCCGATGGGCACCTGCAGCACGTCGCGCACGCCCTCGGCGGCCAGCTCTGGGAGGAAGTCGAGGATGTCGGGCCCGATCCACGGCTCCCCCGTCTCCCCGGCGCTCTGCCAGGCGCGGCGGTACCCGCGCAGCCCGGCGGCCGCGCTCACCAGCCGCGCCGAATCCTCGAGCTGCGCCTCGTACGGGTCGCCCCAGGTGCGGATGCGCTCGGGGAGCGAGTGCGCCGAGAAGATCACCGTGACGTCGTCGCGCCGCTCGGCGGGCCAGTGCGCCAGCTCCTCGCGCACCAGGCGCGCGGCGCCGTCCACGAAGGCCGGCTCCGCGTACCACTGCTCCACGAAGTCGACGGTGAACCGCACGTCGTGCTTGCCCATCGCCTCGAACAGGTAGCGCTGGTAGCCGCCCACCGAGAAGCGCGAGTAGTGCGGCGCGAGCACCACGCACGCCACCCGCTCCACGCCGTCGGCCTTCATCTGCGCCACGGTCTCGTGGATCCACGGCGTCCAGTGCTTCATGCCGACGTACACGGGCACCGCCGCGAGTCCCGCCGCCGCCAGCCCGGCCGCGACGCCCTCGCGCACCGCCTCCGTGAGCTGCGTGAGCGGCGTGCGCCCGCCCACCGCCTCGTACCGGTGCCGCAGCTCCTCGGCCTTCTCCTCCGACGGCGGGCGGCCCCCGCGGATGTGCGTGTAGTACGGCACCACGAACTCGGGCGTCTCGGGGGTGCCGTAGGCGAGGAGGAGGACGGCGGTCTTCATCGGCGGTGCGTGAGTCAGCGGTGGGCGTGGGTGGAAACACCCGGGGTCATCCTGAGGAGCGCAGCGACGAAGGATCGCTGGCCCTGGCGACAGACCGAATCGGGCTGGGCAGCCGTTCCAGCGATCCTTCGCTGCGCTCAGGATGACCGCCGGCAGTCAGGTCGGCTCGTAGCGGTACCCGTGCACCGTCTCCACAACCTTCTCGATCGCGGCGAGCGGCGTCTGGGGCATCAGCCCGTGGCCGAGGTTGAACACGTGCCCCGGCCGCCCGCCCGCGCGGCGGAGCACGTCGCGCGTCGCGGCCTCCACCACCGGAAGGGGCGCGGAGAGCACGGCCGGGTCGAGGTTGCCCTGCACGCCTAACGTGTGGCCCACCCGCGCCCACGCCTCGTCGAGCGGCACCCGCCAGTCGAGGCCGATCACCGTGCCGCCGTCGTCCTTGACCTGGTCGAGGATGTGCGCCGTGCCCGTGCCGAAGTGCACGAGCGGCACGCCCAGGTCGCGCAGCTCGGCGAAGATGCGCTGCGTGTACGGCCGCACGTGGCGCGCGTACTGGTCCGCCGAGAGCGCGCCGACCCACGAGTCGAAGAGCTGGAGCGCGTCGGCGCCGGCGGCGCGGTTGGCGCGCAGGAACTGGACGACGATCTCGACCAGCCGCGTCATGAGCGCGTCCCACACCGCGGGCTCGCCGAGCATCAGCCGCTTGGTGTGCAGGAAGTCGCGCGTCGGCCGCCCCTCCACCAGGTACGACGCGAGCGTGAACGGCGCCCCCGCGAAGCCCAGCACCGCGCGCTCCGGCGCCAGCTCGCGCCGCACCAGGCGCACCGCCTCCATCAGCGCCGGCAGGTCGCGCTCGGCGTCGAGCGGACGCAGCCGCTCCACGTCGGCCATCGTGCGCACCGGGTGGGCGATGACCGGCCCCACCTTCTCCACGATGTCCAGCTCGACCCCCGCCCCCACCAGCGGCAGCATGATGTCGCCGAACATCACCGCGGCGTCGAACGGCAGCCGGCGCATGGGCTGCAGCGTGACCTCCGCGCACACGTCGGCGTGCTGGCAGATCTGGAGCAGCGTGTAGCGCTCGCGAACCTTGCGGTACTCCGGGAGCGTGCGGCCGGCCTGGCGCATGAACCAGACGGGCGTGCGGTCGACGGGGAGCCCGTGGGCGGCGCGGAGGAAGCGCCCGGCGGGCTCGGCCGACGCGGCCGGCGGGGGCGGGGCGGGAAAGGCGGGAGCGGTCACGCGACGGGGTCGAGGGCGAAGAGCTGGCGCGCCGCCTCGGCCGGCGCACCGGCGCCGAGCGCGGCCACCGGCGCGTGCAGCAACTTATTCACGAGCCGCGCGGCCAGCGCGCGCACCACGGCCTGCTCGCGGTCGCCGAGTCCGTCGAGGCGGGCGAGCGCGCGCGCCACCTCCTGCTCGCGCACCCGCTCCGCGTCGGCCCGCAGCCGCGCGACCACGGGCACGGCCTCGCGCGCGGCCAGCCAGCGGGTGAAGCGCGCGGCCCACGCGTCGGCGGCCGCGGCGGCCTCCGCCACCCCGGCGGCGCGCGCCCGCGGGCAACACGCGGCGTCGCCGGGCACCAGCGTGTCGACGTCCCACACCGTCACCCGCTCGCGCACCGCCGGCGCGACGTTGCGCGGCACGCCGAGGTCGACCACGTGCACGCGCCGCCGCGGGTCGGCGGGGAGGTGCTGCACGTCCACCACCGGCTCGGCCGACGCGGTGCAGGTGAAGACCACGTCGGCGGCGCCCACGGCCGCGCCGCGGTCGTCCCAGTCGGCCCACGCCGCGCCGTGGCGCGCGGCCACCTGCCGGCCCGCCGGCGCGCTCCGGTTGGTCACCGTGACGCCCGCGGTGCCCGCGCGCGGCAGGTGGGCGAGCACGTCGGCCGCGGTCTCGCCGGCGCCCATCACCACCACGCGCGCGCCGCGGAGCACGCCCGCGCGGGCGAGCGCGTGTACCGCGGCCTGGGCGACGG
>ERZ1066118.425-NODE-425-length-39778-cov-12.117463_pt1 | contig 39778 bp, 33 predicted proteins | sample MGYA00382765_ERZ1066118 | MGnify/ENA primary metagenome ERZ1066118 (study PRJEB33369, sample SAMEA5778348) | biofilm metagenome | biome: Industrial cooling water; feature: Water cooling tower basin; material: Biofilm | place: United Arab Emirates | collected...
AATCTATTGTCAGTGGTAGTAATGACAACAGGGTGCGCTTGTGGGATCTTCAAGGGCAGCTCATCAGCATTTTTAAAGGACATACGGGAAATGTCAACTCTGTCGCTTTTAGTCCCGACGGTCAGTCTATCGTCAGCGGTAGTAGTGACAACACCGTGCGTTTGTGGGATCGACGAGAGCTTAAGGCGGACAAGTTGCTGAAAATGGCGTGTAACCAACTGCAAGAACATTCTCTCCTCATGGAGGATAAGGACGCTGGAGATACTTGTCTCAAATGGGGTGGCTGGAACGATCGCGAGCAACAAGAATTTCGGGCGAGGCGAGATCAAATACAATCGGCTAAATAGTGCGATCGCGGTGGTAAATATCAAAATTGCGATTTTAAAGTTGCGCTCGCGCATGAGCGGTTTTGGCGTTCTGATAAATCGGCTGGAGCATCCTGTAATAAATGCTGGGGGTGTCCGCCCCGTCTTTCCACCAGAGTTTTACCTCCCTGTAATGTCAACCAGCGATCGCGGATGAGGCGCTTAATCAATTCGCTACGATTAGTACTTTTTCATAAGCCAGGATATCTGCTAGCTGTTGTTCTGTTCCTTCGTCCAACCTGATAGTTAACATTATTGTTGTATTTGTAATGCTTGTAATACATTCACAATATAGCAAGTGCATAAATACAGACAACGGCTAGTAACGATTGGAGCTAGTTGATTCTGGAATCTCTAGACAAGATTTTGAGCAAATAATTTTCGAGGCAATAAACAAGCGATCGAGAAGCGAATGAGATACTATTCAAGATAATTGGGGTAAGTTTGGGGTAAAATTCTTTTTTAAAGCCTGGAAGTATTGATAAATAAAGCTTCTTCTTGGGACTGCCCAAGGTCGGCAGTTCAAATCTGCCTTGAGCCATCAAAACCTCAAAAACATTAGGGCAATTAAGTTTTTGCAACAAACTCAACTACGTGTAGCTAGCTTGATAATCTACAGTCTATCCCAGTAGTATATTCCAACCTCAAAACGAGCCTCCGTTATGGCAAATATATCAGCGATCGCTCAAACAGGCTAAGTATGTCGTGACCCATACAATTAACCCTAAATTTCAAGGTGGTACAGGAGGCTATGCCTGCTATATTGCCATTTGTCCGCCAGATTGGAAATATGGCATATCTGTAGGGCAAGTTCCAGAAGCTCCTTTACCTAAAGCCAGAAACCTCTACAGTGGGATGAAAAGCTGGGCGTGCGGGTGAGACAATAGAGTGTAGGGCGTGAGATTGTAGGGGACAAGGGAGAAAAAGCTAACAACCAATGACGAATGACCAATGACAAATGATGAATGGCAAATGACTTCCCTTACTGATTTAGAAGCAATTCCATATATTGATGCAAACGGTCAATTACCCGCACAGTTCCAAGGTAAAGTAGGAGTCTATGCAATTTTTGACTCGGATAAAATATTGCAATATATAGGATATTCTCGCGATATATATCTCAGTTTTCAACAGCATCTCGTCCGCCGATCGCAAAAGTGTTATTGGTTGAAGGTAGAAACTATAGAACGCCCCAATCGAACAGTTTTGGAAAATATTCGCCAAGCGTGGATTGAGGAACATGGCTCAGTTCCGCCTGGAAATGGCGCACAAGCAGCTGAATGGACTCAGCCAATTGATGCTAAATTATCGCTTGCATCGGAAGAAGAAAAAAGTTTAGTAGATGGCGATGAATTGACTAAAATGAAGATTTTAAAAGCTGCGGCACGACGAGTTGAAGCAGAGATTTTATCCCAGTTACAAACTCGCGGTTTGCAAATGCAACTACGGTTTAATCCCAAGCTGAAAGAACAGGGATTATTGGACTTGAAGTAATTGCTGGCGTAGTTGAGGCTGATTGACGAACTCTGCCAGCGGTTGATAGCCTCAATCGCCACTCATTACACCTATAATTGCTAACAAGCAGTACTAACCATCATTTATATCGCCTGTCCACACGCCGCTCGAAACTCTGGTACTTGTTTGAGTAATTCAAATCAAGCTCATCGTTCGATTGTCTCCACGATGGTAATAGGGCTAGTTTAATTTTTTTACTTCTACAATGAAACAATCCTGCTTTGAAAAGGGGATTGGGGGATCTCTACGATCTCTGTTCTTGCGATCGCGTGATGTATTGATTTAAATAATACCCGATTCTTGTACCACGATAAAGAAATAGATGGCATTCTCCAAATAAGTTGTGAGTTACTATTTTGTTTTGTACATAGATGTAAAAAAAATCGCTAAATTTACTAGAACAAAAAGACAAATGTTCAATGACATTTCCCCTCTATGGATTTCTCTGAAGATCTCCTTGATTGCCACGACTATTACTTTCTTTCTAGGAATTGCAGCTGCTTATTGGATGCTAGGTTATCGAGGTAAGTGGAAATCGATAATTGAGGGAATATTCATTTCCCCTCTCATTTTACCACCAACAGTTGTTGGTTTTTTATTACTAGTACTATTTGGAAAATATGGCATATTTGGACAATTTTTAGCATCATTTAATATCAATATTGTCTTCACGTGGTATGCAGCCGTTATCACCGCTACAGTAGTAGCCTTTCCGTTAATGTACAAAACTGCGTTAGGAGCATTTGAACAAATCGACGCAAATTTAATTCGTGCGGCAAGAACCTTAGGTGCTTCTGAATGGACTGTTTTCTGGCGCGTCAGCTTTCCTTTAGCAATTCCGGGAATCATTGCTGGTACGACGCTAGCTTTTGCCCGTGCGTTGGGAGAATTTGGTGCAACATTAATGTTAGCGGGTAATATCCCAGGACAAACGCAAACCATTCCGATGGCTATTTACTTCTCAGTTGAAGGTGGCTCAATGCAAGAAGCCTGGGCGTGGGCGCTAGTCATCACTATCGTTTCTCTATCTGGAATTGTAACAGTAAATTTTTGGCAAGAGACAAGAAGGAGACATTTGGGAGTCGCGAGCAGAGGTGTAGAGGTGCAGAGGTGCAGAGGGAGCAGAGGTGCAACAATCTTCAAGCAGTGTAGCGTCAGCGTCGACAACCAACTACCAACTACCAATTACCAATTACCAATTACCAAACCAAAATTATCTGTAGAAATTCAAAAACGATTAGCTGAATTTGAATTAAATGTAACTTTTAGTAATAGAGATCGCCCGTTAGGACTTTTGGGAGCTTCTGGTGCAGGTAAAAGTATGATTTTACGCTGTATCTCAGGGATTGAAACGCCTGATGCTGGTAAAATTGAATTAAATGGGCGCGTGTTATTTGATTCTCAGCGCAAAATAAATCTTCCAACTCGCGATCGCAAAATTGGTTTTTTGTTTCAAAACTATGCTTTATTTCCTCACCTGACAATAGGGCAAAATATTGCTTTTGGTTTACCCAAAGCCACGCCAAAAAATAAAATTGTTCGAGTAGTAGAAACTCAACTTGCAGCAATGCAATTATGTGAGTATGCTAATCGTTATCCCCATCAACTTTCCGGCGGACAACAACAGCGAGTAGCTTTAGCACGGGCTTTAGCAAGTCAACCAGAAGTGTTGTTATTGGATGAACCATTTTCAGCTTTAGATACTCACTTACGGAGTCAATTAGAACAGCAGTTAATTGCCACACTATCTAATTATCAAGGTGTAACACTGTTTGTTAGCCATAATTTAGAAGAGGTTTATCGAGTTTGTCAAAATTTATTAGTAATAGAAAAAGGAATTGCGATCGCCAATGGTTCTAAGCACGATATATTTGAACGTCCTCAAACTTTGAGCTTAGCTCAATTAACTGGATGTAAAAACTTTTCTCGCGCTGAAATTGCTGTTAACGGAATGGTAAGAGCAACAGAGTGGGGAATAGATTTACAGGTTGCAGAACCTATTCCCGAACGATTAAAATATTTAGGAATTCGCGCTCATCAAATTATTTTTACTACTGAGTCAAACCAAGAAAACACTTTTCCTTGTTTTTTAGCTCAAACTAGCGAAACTCCACATCGCATGACTGTATATCTCAAATTGGCTCGACAACCGACAAGTCCTAGCGATTATCAGCTTCAAGCAGAAGTTTTTAAAGAAAAGTGGGAAATCATCAAAGGGCGATCGTTTCCCTGGTATATTAGGCTAGATCCCATGCGGCTAATTTTGATGACGTAAGTTTAATGATGAATTTTAACGAATCAGCGATCGCAGAAATTACTTTTGCCGACTTTCTTAAAGTCGATTTGCGAGTTGGGACGATTATTGCTGTTGAAGATAATTTAAAAGCGAGGAATCCTGCATATATATTGACAATTGATTTTGGTGAGTTGGGACAAAAAATGAGTTCGGCGCAGATTACTGACAACTATTCTAAAGCTGAACTCATTGGCAAGCAAATTATTGCTGTCATTAACTTCCCGCCAAAAAGAGTAGCAGGTATTAAGTCGGAAGTCTTAGTATTAGGAGCAGTTCCTAATAACAAAGGTGTAGTTTTACTAGAACCAAACTTACCTGTAAAAAATGGCACTCGAATTAGCTAACAGCAATTTTTGCTACCGGAAATTGAACTTCAGTGATATACGATTCATTGTCTTGTTCGTCTCCTCCCTGAATGTAAAATTCCCGATAATTACCAACAATTTTATATGAATTAGCTTGAATCCAGGCAAGCAAAGCATTGTAAGCGCGAGCGAGAGTTTTGTAACTTCCCTGATGAATCGTACAAGCCATTGTTTCCCATCCCGGTAATTCGCACACTCGAATTCTTTCATTTTCCTTGCCAGAATTATCAACAGATATAACCGCTTCACTATCAATATCATTTTCCCGTTCTTCAAACTGAGAATAAACAGCAGTAAACTCATCAAGTAGTTGTTTCACTGCTGGCTTCTCTCGCATAGCTGCAACTGTTATCGGCTCAAGTTTTTCGATTAAAGAGATAACAGCCTCGCTATCTACATCACTCTCTTTGTACTCTGGATCGTGCCAAATAGCAGCACAATAACTACCTGGTTTTATCCCATTCCGATCCAAATACTTGAGGAGTTCGTTAAATAACTTGCCTATGGCTGAATAACTGGGTAAAGTCTCTCGAATTGATACAACTTTGAATGACTCAACTTTTTTGATGACAACATCGTAATTTGACATAGTACCCTCTTGTTCAATTTGCTCTAATCTGGTTTCGACTCGCGCCAAACGCGCTTGTTCTGTTTCAATGTAATGCTGAAGTTCCACTTGCTTCAGCCGCAGCATTCCTCGAATTTCGGCAGGGGACAAGTCTTCATCAAAAAGCTTAAGAATTTGCTCTAAAGAAAACCCTAAATCTTTCAAAGCCAAAATCCGATTTAGTTTGGGTAATTGGCTAGCACAGTAGTAGCGATAGCTGGTAAACTGGTCTACTTGGGTTGGTTTCAAAAGCCCCATTTCGTCATAGAGGCGTAGCGCTTTGATGGATACGCGACTAAGTTTAGAAAAGTCACCGATTTTGAACATCAAATCTGTGTCTAACTGTTAACTATTTCTAGTACACACCCTCCTCTAAGGGCAGAGTCAAGAGTAAATTACTTCAATGTCCGAATCTCATATTACCGTTACCGTTCCTGCTACCACGGCAAATCTAGGACCAGGGTTTGATTGTATTGGTGCAGCATTAACTCTATACAATCAGTTCGCATTTTCTCGCTTGGAAGTAGGGAAACTTAGCATAATTGTCACGGGTATAGAAGCTGCCAAAGTGAAGACAGATGAGAATAATTTACTGTACCAGGCTTTTTTGAGATTGTACCAACACATAAAGCAAACGCCGCCAGCAGTAGCAATTGAAATTGAATTAGGCGTACCTTTGGCGCGGGGTTTGGGGAGTTCGGCTACTGCAATCGTTGGTGGTTTGGTAGGTGCAAATCAATTAGCAGGTACGCCTTTAAGTCAAGCTGAGGTGATGAATTTAGCGATCGCAATGGAAGGACATCCTGATAATGTCGTACCAGCCTTGCTAGGTGGCTGTCGGCTAGCAGCTAGCAGCGTTTCGTCTCAATGGCAAATTTGCGATATCCCTTGGCAGGAAAATATAATACCAGTAGTCGCAATTCCTGATTTTGAGCTATCGACATCGGAAGCGCGGCGGGTCTTACCAACTCAGGTGGGTCGCGCCGATGCAATTTTTAATACAGCACATTTAGGGCTACTGCTGCGAGGTTTAGCAACAGGTAATGGAGAATGGATCGGTACAGCCTTGCAAGATCGACTGCATCAACCATATCGTCAAGGATTAATTTCAGGTTATGAAGCCGTCCAAAATGCCGCATTAGCTGCTGGAGCTTACGGAATGGTAATTAGTGGTGCGGGACCAACTTTACTAGCATTGACGGAAACTGCAAAGGCGACTGCTGTAGCAACAGCAATGCAGGCAGCTTGGCAGCAACAAGGAATCAATGCTGAAGTGCGATCGCTGGCGATCGATACTCAAGGAGCAACTTGCAGCAAGTAGCTTATAGCCACGATTTCTAACCGTTAGGGCTTGATGCAAAATCTGAAGTCACAGTCATTTGTAAAATACCAATGACCAATGACAATTATGAATCACTTAGTGTTGCTATAAGTCACAACGCGATCGATCCGAGGTCTGCCAAATCTTTCCCAAGCATTGCCCCCACGTAAAAATAATTCCATCCAACGAATTTGCTTCCCATTCGTCTCTTGCCAGCCAGAACTCCCTGGTGCAAAAGCTAACGTTCCTTCTGGAACGCGGAAACTACCATCCGAATACACGGCATCGCTGACTGTATCGCCTACCCGAATCATCACCTTAGTTTCTGGTTCTAAGTTGACGCTATCGGCAGGAATAGTAGTCTTGATGTTACCATAGCCATCGATCCAAGCAACGCGATCGCTTGGTGGGTCGGGAATCTGCTGCGGATCGAGTTCGTCGCCCAACAAACTCAAGTCGTCGGAGGCGAGCGCTGCTGCTGCTTGGGGAAATACGTCTCGCGATCGAAACTGAGAACCACCACGAGAGACCTTGACAATTTTGATAACCTGTGCCCTAGCCTTGATGAATGACAGAGTATAACCTGCATTGACTCCCACAACTTTGACATTGTTAGGTAACAATACGTATGTCAATCCCTCGCCTTCATTATCTTTCCTGGGTTGTGCGTCATCCTGGCGCGGCGCGCAATTATGATAAATCAGCCTTTCTGCTCCACCAGAATTCAGTCCGAGTTGAGCCACCCAAAAGCCAGTGGCTAGCGTGCTGAATGGCGGTACGGAAACCCAATGAATTTGCGCTGTTGGTAACGACATTAGTAGCCGTTGGGTAACTTCAGCAAAAGCTGGGTCGCCATTCCCATAATCTGCAATGAGGTCAATTAGCATGAGTAGTTAGCATATGTAATTGGTCACAGCCTGCAAGATTCGTTCTGCTGCGCGTCCGTCTCCAAAAGGATTAATTGCTGTTGCCATTTTTTCATACGCAGTCGGGTTACTTAACAACTCAGCCGCCGCCATCACGATTTCTTCTGTTTGGGTTCCAATTAATTTTGCCGTCCCAGCCGTTACTGCTTCGGGTCTTTCTGTCGTTTTACGTAAAACCAAGACTGGTTTACCCAAACTCGGTGCTTCTTCTTGTAACCCACCAGAATCAGTTAAAAGCAGGTGCGATCGCTGGATCGCCCCTACTAATTCTCCATAATCTAGCGGATCTGTCAAGAAGGCTCTGGGATGCTTGCCCAAGATCTTTTGTAGCGGTTCGCGCACGATCGGATTGCGGTGTAATGGTAACAATAAAGCTGTATCGCCAAACTTTTCTAGTATCTGCAAAAATCCTTGGGCAATTCCCTGGAGGGGTTCACCCCAGTTTTCTCGCCGATGCACTGTAGTTAATAAAACTCTATATTTGTCCCACTCTAAACCGTCAATCTGACAAGCTGGTTGCTGTTGTGCCACCGATAGCAGGGCGTCAATAACCGTGTTTCCCGTTTGGTGAATTTCTCCCAAAACACCAGAACGTTGCAAATTTTCTACTGCTTGTGGTGTGGGGGCAAAGTGCAACTGCGCCAACTGAGAAATTAACCTGCGATTGGCTTCCTCTGGGTAAGGATTGAATATATTGTCCGTTCTCAGTCCCGCCTCTACATGTCCTACCGGAATTTTTTGGTAGAATGCTGCCAAAGTAGCCGCAAAAGCCGTAGTCGTGTCCCCTTGAACTAAAACTAAGTCCGGCTGCTGCTGTACGAACAGGGTTTCCAATCCTCGCAAACTGCGACAAGTAATATCGCTCAGCGATTGTTGCGGCTGCATAATTTCCAAGTCTGCATCTGCCTTAAGGTTGAATAGTTGCATGACTTGAGCAACCATTTCTCGATGCTGTCCAGTGAGAACTACCTGCGTGTGAAACTGGAGCGCACGCTGAAACACCTGAATTACTGGTGCTAGCTTAATTGCTTCTGGGCGAGTTCCTAAGATAATGCAGATTTTTTTCATTGAGCTGGTTTTGCTAGTGGTTCATTGGTCAATGGTAATTGGTCAACGGTCATTTATCGTACAGTAAATATCAATGTCTTACCCTTACTACAAAGACCATGATTCAGCTCGACCGAGCTGCTATGCAAGCTCGAAATAAATTACTCGCTATGTTTCTACTGCTCTGCATTTTAGACGTTACGTTAGCGATCGCAGTACGGGACAGGTGGGCTATCGGTCGTATATTACTAACAATTGTCGTGATGTACTTTGTGATGCAGGGGCGAAAATGGGCAAGATGGCTGCTGATTGGCATCTGTAGTTTGTTCGTTGTCAGTCTAATCGCAGTGATTGTGGCACTGAGTTCAAGGCTTTCTACTATTTCGATCGTTGGAAGTTCGATCGCAATCGTTCTCAGCGCTATTATTCCGGTCTATATGGCAAGTAGCAAAGATTTAAATCGTTATTTTGCTTATAAAAGACAAGGTTATTCCCAATAGATTCGATAGTATATCGTTAGCTACTTATCGACAGCACTATAAAAATGAAAAAACCCAGCTGGTACACTGGGCAGATGCATTATTTGGATGAAATAAACTTAGCTTCCGCTAGAACTTTGGCTCCATATCGCAGGTCAAAGGGCAAGCTGCATAGACGGAAGTATGAATGTCATCTGCCTCACCATGCAGCCAGCTTAACCATCTAACTTCATGTGGATGAATTCCTTTCAAAGTTAATACACTAGCTCCGATTAGTACTGCCAAAACATTGAAACCAATTACGCTTCCTGCCACTAATAAAACTGCGCTTACTGGCATTACCGATTGCAATACCATTGACAACAAAAAGGCTACTGTAGCCATCAAAACTACTAAAGGAAAACCCACAACGAGCAAACAAACTGCTAATGTGAAACTCCAGATTAAAAAGCTTTTGAGTGTAAATAAAGAAGAAGATGTCCCTAAATTGGAGCTTTGAGTTAAAGCCATAGTTTCTCTCCAAAGTCAATGCAAAAATCTAGTTTGATAAAATTCTGTACGCAGAGTCGGAGCTAATTAAGCCCTATTGAAAATTAGTATACAGATACCCACTAATAAGATGATCGGATAGTTATTAATCTTTACACTAGATAATTTGTGTTTATAAATACGAATGGAAAAAAGTATGAAAACTCTACGCGAATCAGAACCTCTATCTCGAGGCATAAAGTCTCAAAGCCTCTTACGTTATAGCTTTTACAAAGAACGGGCAATAAATACTCTGTGAAGCAAGATCGCTAACGAATGCAAAAAGCGATCGCGCTCTTGTCAGCTTAATATTTCTTATAAATGCAGCGATAGTTTCTCATAATTCCTCAACGACTTATTGACCAAAAAGAAAGCGCTCGCCTACCTTAGTTTCTCATTTTGATGCTTGTTAGATTAGAGCTATCCTCAAAGCAAGTTCATGAATTTTTTATAACTAGTGAGTAATGGGCAAGAGGCAAGAGGCAAGAGGCAAGAGGTGACTGATAACTGAATAACTGATTAGGGGAAAACTAAATGTGTAGAGGTCGTTGAGAATTAGCGATCGCGTCTATACAAATATTGCAATCAAAAAGATTTGAGGGATATGACAGAACCCCAACGTCAGCCAAATTATCCACCTCCCGCACCCCGCGTTCCTCCCGTACCGCCACCACCGCAGCGAACGAATGCTAGTGGAGACACGGGAGTAGTGAGTTCGACGCAGCCAATCCAGCCGATACCCAGCACCCATGTAGCGGTAAATGCGTCGGAAGAACCATTACCTTTACCATCTACAAGTCCTCGCCTCAACGTGCCCAGACCAGCACCACCTAGCACTGTCCGTCCCAGGCAAAGTAAAATTAGTGACGCACCTACGTTAGAACAGTTGGTACGGGAAGCATACGATCGCGGCATTTCCGACTTACACTTAGGAGTAGGTGAAGTACCGCGCTTTCGCGATCGCGGTCAGATTATTCTTACCGATCGTCCCCTGATCGACGAAGATACTTTTTTCAGTTGGCTGCGGGAAATTCTGAGCGATCGGCAAATCGAACAATTCAAAGAAGATTTAGAATTCGACGGTGCAACCCAGTATGAAGGATTAGTGCGGGTACGGATCAATATTTTTGTTGCCCTCAACGGTCCAGCAATGGTACTGCGGTTGATTCCGTTGAAAATCTTAACAATGGAACAATTGAATTTACCCCAGGTATTTAGAGATCTATGTCACTACCATAAAGGATTAATTTTGGTGACGGGACCCACAGGTTCGGGTAAGTCTACCACGATGGCAGCGATGATCGACCATATCAACAAGAATATGCCGAAGAATATCATTTCAATTGAAGATCCAGTTGAATTCGTGCATGTCAGTCAAAAGTCGTTGATCAAACAACGGGAAGTCGGAATTCATACATTAAAATTCGATAACGCCCTCAAAGCATCCTTGCGGGAAGACCCTGATATTATTCTGATCGGAGAAATGCGCGATCGCGAGACAGTGAACACAGCCCTAAAAGCAGCACAAACCGGACACTTAGTTTTCGGTACGTTGCACACTAACAGCGCCGTAAAAACTATCGAACGGATCTTGAACCTTTACAATCCCGAAGAACAGGGACCAATGCGAATTCAGGTTGCTGAATCGCTCGTAGCGGTCATCGCTCAAAGCTTAGTTCGTACTACAGATAGCAAACGAGCAGCCGTACACGAAATTATGATTAATACAGATGCAATTAAAGATTACATTATACGTAATCAGGTTGAAGAAATAGAGGCGATTATTCCTCGCTGTGGCTTTGAGGGTATGTCTACCATGAACCAGTCTTTGTATCAGCTATACGAACAAGGACGAATCACGGAAGAAACAGCCTTAGAAGCCTCACCCAAACCCAATGAAATGGCTATGACCCTCAGAGGTCGAGTCTAGGAAGAGGAGTGAGGAGGAGCCAGTGCGCCCTCGCGGGTTCCCCGACTTGAAGCATCTGGCGTTGAGGAGTGTGGGAAGTGTGGGGTGTAGAGAATTTTGAATGCGTGAATTTTGAATTGTTTCGCTCCCTCAGCTCCCTCAGCTTCCTCAGCTCTCCCTTGTCCCCCTTGTCTCTTTTGTTCTCCCTCGTCTTCCTTGTCCTTACTCCAACCCCTGCTGAAATTGAGTCATTCTAGTTCGCTCAAAGTATTCAAAGGTATCGCCCTGTTTACGCCGGGGGGGGATCTAATTTACTGCATTGACCTCTCTAAGCAACAGCGCTGGCATTTACAGTTATGCTTGGAGCTACAACAAATACTAGGACTGCCAGAACCACCGCACTTTCTAGTTCCTTGCTATACAGCAACGCTAGATTGTTGGTTAGATCCACACACTCAGCAAATACAAACCTTTGCTGAAGCTTATCCGTTGGTGATGCGCCATCAAGCATTACTCAATGCAGTTTTTGATGTAGGAGAATTAGATTGGCAGGCAGCACCTTGGTCGGAAGAATTTTGCGACCCGATCGCATTAGCTACCTATCGCTCTTATTTTCCTCAACTTTGGGAGGATCGTGGTTTGATCGTGCGGTTCGATCCCACTGCTACCTCACACATGGCACACGAGGCTTCGGCTAATTTCTCTCAATTAAAGCAACAAGCACCGGAAATAGAAACTACGACCGCAGAAGCAGTCTCCGTAGAATCCCAATTTTCCGAAAAGCTAGGCTACGTGCTGCGCTTGTTTGTGGCTGGACACAGCGTAAATACAGAGCGAGTCCTTCAGACTTTACACCAGCTGCTAGAGCAATCGCTACGCTATCCCTACACGTTAAAAGTTGTGGATGTCTTTAAACACCCAGAGCAAGCCGAACTATATCAAGTTTCTGCTACCCCTACTTTAGTCAGAGCTTGGCCTCACCCAGTCCGAAGGCTCGTAGGCGACTTAGATAATACGGCTAAGATTTTGCAATTGTTAGTATCGCCGGAATTATAAAAAGTATCTAGAGACGCAATATATCGCTTCTCTACACTGATAACTGACTAATCCTGCTGGTGAGAAAACAGGTAAGCGCCGTAAAAAGATAAGGCGATTGCCACTATAAATAAAACGAAAATGCTATACCAAGGAAACTGCGATAGTGGTAGATATGCAGCCGCTCTCAGTCCAATACTGGTATAGGTGAGTGGTAAAAGGTAAACAATAGCTTTAAGGAAACCTGGTAGCGTCCCCGGCTCGAAAAATGTGGCTCCCAGGAATGACATCGGTACGATGAGAAAGTTATTAAACAAACCTACACTTTCGAGCGATCGCACCCTTAACCCTACTATTACCCCCAAACCTGCAAAAACAGCACAGTTCAAAACTAACAGCAGCCAGAATAAGGGATTGAGAAAACTCCAAACCTTGCCAGTAAAGATCGCCGCCACTAAAACCACTGCTGCCGAAGTCATTAACCCCCGCAAAACTCCAGCTAGCATTTTGCCCAGATGCAAGGCAAGGGGATGAACGGGAACTAAGAGCAATTCCTCAAAGGTTTTGGCAAACAGGCGATCGCCACAAATTGAAAATGTCGTGCCACCAAAGCTAATTGTCATGGACGACAGCGCCGCCATTCCAGGCAAAATAAACTCTAGATAGCTATCACCTACAGTTGGCTTGGGTAACGAACTACCCAAACCCAAACCGAATGCCAAAATATAAATCAAGGGTGACACTAAGCCTGAAGCAGCAACTTGGGCAATCCGCACTCGTAATTCTAGCCAATCGCCCCAAAATATCGTTAAACTATCTGCTATCAGGGTTTGTAAATAACTTTTTCTGGCTTTTAACGTGCCAACTTGAAAATCCACTTGCTTTTAGTTACAACTACTAATTTATACTTCTTAATTTTATGAGGAGACAGGAGAAGTCGTCAGTCGTAAGTAAGAAACCTCTAACCTCTTGCCTCTTACCCCTAACCCTAACCCCTAACGCCTAATGATGAAACGTAAAGCTGCTACTAGAACTGCACCTGCCCCAAAGTCTTCCCCACTCAAAACTGCCTTCAACTATGCCTCGATTTTTGTACTGGCGGGTGTATTTGTCTTAGGAATTGGCATTGGTATTGCTTTTAGCTCTACGACGATTACCGACACTAGAAACGTCGCCTCTCGCGAGTTTATCGATCGCGCCGCCCCTAATGCCGAACTGTGCGTGCAGTATGGTGCTAGCGCAATGGTGATGGACACGAGATTGTTCGTCTCTCTCAACCCCTTCAATGTATACGTATCTCAGCCTAGTATGCGCCCTGGTTGCGTCTTGAGAACCAACAGCTGGAATCTTTTAGAGGAACGCCGCTTAGTTACTAACGAACAAGTACGAGACTGTAAAAACCGGATGAATACGTTTGGCTTTACCGGAGATTTGGGCAACTCTCCAGATGTGACTTGCGTTTATCAAAACGACGGAGCCAAGAATTTCTATCTGACGCAATCTGGCGGTACGCCTGGTCAGACCGAGCAATTCTAATTGGTAAGTCTAATAAGTATCTTCTGTAGGGGCGTACGGCTAGCTGTGCGCCCCTACAAGTTTTCTCCTGCAAATTTATGGCTCACTGCAAGCGATGTCCGCAAGCAGAACAAAAGCGATCGCTCGAACTGACTTCCGTGCCGCACTGACTGCAAAAGCGGCGCGTGACTGAGACTGACTTATCCATCCGCAGTTCCATATCGCCCATCCGCATTTGCATTGGGTTCATACTCATTTCCATGTCACCCATTTTCATAGGCTTCATCGGCTCCATGGGTTTCATTGGCTCCATGGGTTTCATTGGTGGCATTGATGAGTTAGGAGGGCGATCGACCTGCTGCAATTGGATTTGTTGAGTACCTTGAAGCGAAGGACGTTCGGTCATCATGCCCATACTATTACCCTGGATTTGGATAAAGTATTGTCCTTGACTCGTAGTAATTTTGACGACTACACCACTGGCATTTCGGAACGATTCTGGGGATGCCGTCCAACTTCCCGTGAGAAAACTTTGACTCGATTGTTGTTGCTGTCCGGGGCTGCTACTAGCAGTAGTAACAATTGTTTGCGTACCTTGATTTTCGAGATAGGCTCTTTGACCCGTGCCAATCTCGCATACGTAAGCCATGAGAACCTCTTTGCTGATATTTTTAGTTCCCGATCGCTACTATTATCCGATCTTCTGATAGTTAAAGGGCGATCGCTTAACATATAGCAAAATAGGCTTTTGTTTAGTGGCGATCGGTGTATGTTGCGCGAACAACTTTATAATGACAAATTCTGAAGTTTCCAAAAACTTCTACTATTCAATTCTTCTATATAGCTCGACATATAATTTTTCTCTACCTGGAATTTCCCTTTCTAGATCCACAAAAGTTTTCTCCAGCTTGTAATTTTCTCGAAGATAGTTATTCATTTTATCTAATATATTTTTATTTTCAGCTCCAGCGCTCGATTCGATCGCATAAAGTGGTTTTTTCGCCATAATTGCATCTAGCTCTCTAGCCGGATCTATACCAGTAATTTTTGCTAGCTTTGTAGTAATAAATAGTGGAAATGCATATCTAGTTGGTACTTTGGCTGGTACTAAGCAGTAGAGCGCTGCATAATAGTTAAAAACATACACATAGTCTGCCGAGCTAATTCGTGGATTTAAGTATCTAGCAATGGCAGCAGGGGTATTGCCCCAATCTTCTATTCCTTGGATACCGCGAAAGTATAGGTACTTACCGCTGAGTTGAATTTGAGGATACAAATTATTAAATATCGGCGTTATTAAAATAAAACTCAATAAAATAACTTTTTTGATTCTACCGCTCTCACGCATTCTTAAAGCTATGCTATTAATCAAATAAGCATTTAACAAGGCTAGAGAAGGTAGGACTTGAATAAAGTAGCTGGGATAAAAACTTTTAGGAGAAGAAATACCGAGGATAGCCGCAAATATCCATACAAGTAAATAGGTCAGCTTTCTATTTTCACCTAAGTTTTTTTTACCAATTGACATCATGTAAAGAGGCGTTGAGAGTAAGCCGATCGCGAGAAATAAGTTTCTCTTAATTTGAATGAGCAACCCCGATGCTAGACTTATTAATGTCACTCTTTCGCCACTAACACGCAATAGATTAGCAGTGAAATTAGCAGAAATATAATCGTTAAAGTGCCCGTTAACTAGAAAATATACTACAATCAAGATAGTGGGAAGAAAAAAACCAGCAAGTAAAAATACATAACTTTGCCAGAGATTCTTCAGCCGATACTTTTTAGCTTTATGTGGCAAAAATCGCAAGGCGATCGCGGTTAAGATTGCAATAGCGATAAACTCAAATATGACTACCTGTTTAAGTGACAATGCTATCCCCATTGCCAGACCAATAATAAATAGCCGCAGAGAATTACGCCGAACTGAATTCTCAGTATTTACTTGAAATAACTGATAAAATGAGAATGTAGTAAAAATAGCAAAAAAGATTTCCGTATTGGCTGCAAGTTCGTCATTTCCAGTTGAAAAAGTAGCGTAAAGCAAGCCTGCTATTAATCCGACTTGACGCTGACCGTTACCAATTAGCGTACCAAATTTATATAGAATAAAACAAGTCAGTATAACAGCGATGCAGGCAATAATAGCTGTAGAAAAAACTGAATTACCAAACAGAATTATGCTTAATGAGTAAATTAGATATATACCGATGGGTTTGTTATCCCAAATTTCTGTGTAGGGAGGTTTGCCAGCGAGAAAATCTCTGGCGATCAAAAAATATAAACCTTCATCGCCATTGTTATTGATGCCGAACTCGAAAAATGCTGGCAATCTTAGGATAAAAACTATAATTGTAAAGCCTACTAAAATTAATAAATCCTTCTGCTTAATTTGTGACAGTCTCATATTTTTAATTCTGAAATTAGTACGATTTTATCAGAGAGAATAGTTAAAGCCAGATTGTAAGAGACAATAAAAGTTAATGTTTTTGAGAAAAAAGTAGTTTAAAAGTATACTATATCAGCTCAAAATCTCTGTAATTTTCTATACATAAGATTAAAAAGAGGCGATCGCATGACAATATCCACATCAATTCCTAAGCTACCAGAACCGCCAACTTTTGCCACAATTGCAGAAGAACGTCGCGATCGCAAACAACGCTTAGCTGCTGCTTTCCGCCTATTTTCTCGCTACAGCTTTGATGAAGGTATTGCCGGACACATCACAGCTCGCGATCCCGAGTACCGCGATTGCTTTTGGGTCAACCCCTTCGGAATGCACTTCGGACAGATGCGCGTGCGAGACTTAATTCTCGTCAACGACAGAGGTGAAGTTGTAGAAGGTAACAAGCCAGTTAACGCAGCCGCCTTCGCCATCCATTCCCAAATTCACGCCGCCCGCCCCGATATCATCGCCGCTGCCCACGCCCACTCTCTCTACGGTAAAAGCTGGTCTAGCCTCGGTCGCCTCCTCGATCCCCTGACCCAAGACGCTTGTGCTTTCTATGAAGACCACAGCTTATTTGACGACTATACTGGAGTCGTACTCGATCCAGCCGAAGGCAGGCGCATTGCCCACACTCTAGGACAAAATAAAGCCATTATTTTGAAAAATCACGGTCTACTGACTGTAGGAGAAACGGTAGACGAAGCAGCTTGGTGGTTCATCACGATGGATCGTTCCTGTCAAGCACAGCTCATGGCAGAAGCCGCTGGCAAGCCTTGTGCTATCGATCCTGAACGAGCCAGTATCGCCCGCAGCCAAGTAGGTTCTCACCACATCGGCTGGTTTAGCTTTCAACCCCTGTATGACAGAATCGTGCAGCAAGAACCCGACTTGCTTGATGACTAGCAACTCAGTCACAATCTAGTCAGTCACAATCTAGGGGAATGGCTCGATTGCGCTTTCAGTCATCAGAGATACCTTAGATAGGACATTTTGCAATTGTGCTACCATTTGAGCGCGGGATGAAACATCCAATTTGCGAAATATACGTTTGAGCGCTTGTTTGACAGAATTTTCAGTAATCCAAAGTTGTGCGCCAATTTCGGCATTTGTCAATCCTCGAGCAACTAAATCGGCGATTTGAATTTCACGTGGTGTAAGACGAAAAGAATTGTCAGCGCTGGATTTAGATCGATCTATCTCTAAATGGCGATCGCTAATAGAGACACATGGCGATCGCATTGTTGCTATCCGAGTAGACAAATGCAGACAAACTGCACCCAGATCGGTCAAATCTTGAGTGGTAAAAGCAAGATTGCCCCGTTCGCGAGTTAAGCCAATTCCACCCACTAACTGACTGTTGCAGACAATTGGTCCTGTCATGACATGCCAATGATCGGCACGGGGGCAAATTGCTCTCCAGGCTTTAGGCGACACGACTAATGCTTCATGTACGGGTGCGTGGTGTTCGACCAAGTAACGTAAAACTGGATTGTATTCTACCGATGTAGCGAATTTGAGAATACCTTGCCACTTGGGATCGACAGAGGAAAGCTCATCAAAGAAAAACAGCCTACAGCGTCGAGCTGCAAAGTACTCGCTCACTGTTACCATGACACGCTGGTGTACTTGTGTAAGATTTTGCGCCTGAGCGATCGCCGTGAATAAAGATTGTAAAGAATCTCTCATCATTGTGAGTGCAAAGTGTACCCGATCGAGGACTAGATGCGATTGGGAGAGCGATATTATCTTAGAGTTTCAGTATCTTAGCTTCAGTGACGGTCAATCTTTCATCGATTTACCCTCAAGGAAAACTTTAGCATGGCACTCAGTTCTAACTTCAATTTTGCGCCGACAGCATCTCGACGCTGGAGTCAAATCGGTTTTTACACAGTTGCAGTACTTTTCAACCTTTGCCTGACGATTCAAGTATTAACCGTTGGACTTGCTTACTTTTACAATCCTCAGTGGTGGGATACCCATGTTTGGCTAGTACGTGGTTACAGTGGATTGTCTCTAGTCTTACTTGTATGGGTGTACTTAATTCCGTTTCCGCGTCGAGTGCGGAGTCTTGCAGCAAGTATGCCAATATTGCTGGGGTTGCAATTTCTCACGATTCATCTGAAGTCACCCTTACCTTTAGGCGTGCTTCATCCCTTGTTTGGATTCACACTATTTTCTGCGTCCACAACCTTAGTTCATCGTGTCTGGCAAATTTTATCTACTAAGTCTGATGTGGAAGACACTGCTCTGACAAATGACTAATGACTGCTTTCACAAGTGTTTGCAACTTAAACAAAAATGTTCTAGAGCATATGAAAATAGCAAATCCAGCGAAGACTATTTACAATCTTCTGAAAATGGTTGTTAGTACAAACTTAGGGATGAATGTCATGGGTAGAAAAATCGAAGACATTTTTAATTTTCTCCAAGTTTCAGATTTAATTGCGACTGCTGGACAACCAACTGAGCAACAAATGTTAGCAATTAAAGATGCGGGCTATCAAGTACTAATTAATCTTGCTCCTCGTGAAAAGTTTGAGACTACATTGCCGAACGAAGCAGAACTTGTGGAGTCTTTGAGTATGGAGTACGTTCACATTCCCGTCATTTGGAATAAACCAACCTTAGAAGACTTCGATCGCTTTACTCAAGTCATGCAAGTAAATGCCGATCGCCCTGTTTTTATCCACTGTGCAGGTAATTTCCGCGTTTCTGCATTTATGTATCTCTATCGTCGAATTTATCAAAAGATAGATGAAGAACAAGCACAAAAAGACTTGCATAAACTTTGGGTTCCTGATGATGTTTGGCAGCGGTTTATGAAGAAAGTAATGAATAATAGGTAATTGGCAATTGTTAGTTACACGCAACTGACAAATCAATCAACTTTGAATAACTGCTTTATATAACCTCATGAAAGACTTATCAATTCCAGATAGTGCATTAGCGAAGAAAGCAACTCAATTAGTAGCTGAAGTATCACCCAAGTTTTTGTATAATCACTGCATTCGCACGTATTTATTTGCAGAGGCGATCGCGCAACGAGATGGACTTAAATACGATCGCGAGTTACTTTACTTGGGCGCAGTAATGCACGATCTTGGCTTAACTGAACGATTTGATAGCAACCAAAGATTTGAGGTAGATGGTGCTGATGCAGCCAGAATATTTCTAGTAGAACATGGATTACCAACAGAAAAAGCAGAAATTATTTGGGATGCGATCGCCTTACATACTTCGATTGGTATTGCTTCTCGCAAGCAGCCAGAAATTGCTTTAGTTCATTTAGGTGCTGGAGCAGATGTATTTGGGTTGCGTTTGCCAGAAATTTCCTCTGAAGTAGTAGAGCAGGTAATAGATGCATATCCCCGCTTAAATGTAAATAAATCGCTTACAGATTTGCTGGTTTCGCACGTGAGACGCAAACCAGAAGTAGTAGCTTTTACCTGGTTAGCCGACTTAGGCAAATGTCATATTCACGGCTTCAATTGTCCTAGTTTTGATGACATGATTGCTAATAGTCCTTTTGCAGAATAGCGAATCGGTAATTGGTAATTGTATAGTTTGCAAGAGGTATTTTCACGCACCACTTTTTACTTATTCACTCCTTCCAGTTCATTGTCTGTCGTTTCATACAACTGGCGCAACTTCTCTAGCTTTTCAGGATCGGCATTCCAAAAACCACGTCCGTGTGCTTCGATCGCCCTACCAACAATATTACGAAAAGCTTCGGGATTTGCCTTGCGTAACTTCTCTGCCATCTCTGCATCGAGAACGTAGGTATCGGCGGCTTGGTCGTATACCCAATCATCGGTAAAATCGGCAGTACCACCCCAACCGATCAAAGCTGTCATGCGCTGAGAAATTTCAAACGCGCCTCCCGAACCCTGATTCGCCATTGCTTCCGCCCATTTAGGATTGAGCAATTTGGTGCGGTACTCCATTCTGAGTAGATCGTCTAAATTGCGGGGAGTTATATCTTGAGAAAAGCTTTCGACAAAACTAGCAGTCACTTTTTTGCCACGCTGTTTTTCCGCCGCTTTTTTTAACCCCCCTGTATTGGCATAGTATTCTTGAATATCCGTCAAACCGTACTCTACAGAATCGATTTCTTGAACGATGCGATCGCACTTTTGCAACAATTGCGTCAGTACTTCCGATCTAGACTGTCCCTTATCTTGTCTGCCATAACTAAATACGTTGCGATCGCGCCAAGTATTGCCTAACTCATCCCCCGATTCCCAATTTCCATCCGTAACTCGTTCGTTCACCATCGAACCAAAATCACCTGCTGGATTAGAAAATAGCCGCGCCGATGGGTTATCTACCCCCTGCGCTTGCAAGCCTAAATAGTGCTTGCGAATGAAATTTTCTGCCTCCGATTCCTCAGCCGTAGCTGCCCGTTGGAATAAGTCATCGAGTAATTCGATAATGTTGATAAAACTATCGCGAAATATGCCGGAAAGATTCCCCAACACGTCAATTCGAGGATGTCCCACTTCTGCCAGTGGCTTTAATCCATAACGGACGATCCGCCCCGTACCTTCTTTAATGGGTTCTGCTCCGACTAATTCCAGTAAAATTCCCAAAGACTCGCCTCGCGTCTTAATTGCATCCAATCCCCACAGCATCACCGCCACAGTTTCGGGATATTCTCCATGTTCATGCAGGTGTTGGCTGATAATATTTTGCGCGATCGCCCTTCCTCTTTCATAAGCTGCAGGCGAAGGCATTCTATAAGGATCTAAAGCATGGATGTTGCGTCCCGTAGGTAACACGCCCATCCCATCGCGTAACAAATCGCCCCCAGGCGCAGGGGGAATATACTCGCCATTGAGTCCTCGCAGCAAGTTGCTGAGTTCGTCAGTAGTTTGCAACAATAAATCGCGGATTTTTAATGCTTCTTCTAAACGTGATACGTCCGTTTGCCCGACTCCCGACTCCGGTACGGGCGGGTTTTGAGGGAAAATCTCTTGCCTTTGCTGTGGCTCTTTTGCTAAACCCGCCCCTACGATTCCCTCATTAACAATCGCATTGACTACATCTGCTGATATTTCTTCTCCAAAATATGCCTGAAGATAGCTTGCTAATTGTTCGGCGTTCGGCGGTTCTCCCAAAACATGTAAGCCGCTGGAAAATAGGCGATTTTCTAATACTTGTAGATACTCGTATACCTGTAATAGATAGCGATCGAATACGGATTTACTAAATAGTCGTGCATTTTCAGGAGTAAAAGCAATCCCTAAATGCTTTGCTTCTTCCAACGGACAATCTGTATTAATTCCGGTATCTACAATTTTTTTACAAATTGCCTCTTTTAAAGCATAGTTTTTCTCTGGATCTTCTCGATATTCGGCAATTAAATCGCGCAATGCAACTAATTCTTTATATAACCCTGCCCGACCGTAAGGGGGAACATTGTGAGAAATAATCGTACCGTAACCCCGCCGCTTTGCCAAAATTGATTCCGAGGGATTATTTGCCGCATAGATATACAAGTTGGGTAGATTTCCTAACAAGATATCCGACCAAGAATAGCCTGTATTTCCCAAAGGAGAACCAGGCAACCATTCCACTGTTCCGTGCATTCCAAAATGAATAACTGCATCCGCTTGAAATTCCTGCTGCAACCACTTGTAATAAGCAGCATATTGGGGATGAGGAGTTAAATCGCGATCGAACATCAACCGCATCGGATCGCCAGGAATACCTAAAGGCGGTTGTACGCCAATCCAAATATTACCTAACTGGACTCCACCCACAAGTAACTCATCGCCGTAAGTCTTAATGCCGCTACCGGATAGAGATTTCCAATGTTTTTCAATTCGGGATGTTTGCAAGTAACCGAGCCATTTTTCTAGCTTCTGCGTGGGAACCATAACTTGAGATTTTATCTCACGCAAAGGCGCAAAGGCGCAAAGCGTACTTTCTTTATCTCTTGGCGGCTTAGCGTCTTTGCGTGACATTATCTCTTCATCCGCTTCTTTTACCCACCGGATCAATTCTTCCCCGTCTTCTAGTAAATCTCCGACGGTATAGCCTCGATCTTTTAAAACTTGAAGAAATTTTAGTAGCGATCGCGGTACGTTTAATAAAGCTGCCGTTCCTGTCGCCCCGTAGCCAGGGGGAAAACCATAGAGGATAATTGCTACTTTCCTTTCAGCCGCAGGTTTCTGGCGCAAGATAATCCATTTTTGCAATCTTGCTACCAAGCGCTGTACTCGTTCGGGAATCAGATATATTTTCTCTCCTACCAAGCCACCCAAAGGCACGGTATCGATCGCACCATCGAGCTCTGGTAGGGCATATAATACGACACTTTGCAAACCCCCAATTCCTTGGCGCGTCCAAGAATGGATGTCTTGAATTAACAGTGGTGCGGCAACTATATAGGGTACGTTCTTGGCGCTGAGAATGCGCGTAGCAACTTCTACCTGTCGTCCTGCTTCCATCGAACCCGCCGGACCACCTACCAAAGGAAAACCAATTGTAGAAACAATTGCATCGACTGTGACAGCTTCACTCGATAACGAAGGAGTTTCGACATTTCCTAACTGTCTTTGTGCCGTTTCATAAGTTGTCGTCATCCAATCTCTGACTGCAACGTGTCCTTCTACCCCGTTAATAAAAATTGGCAAAGGGATTAATCCCGCTCTTTCAAAATAGCGAATTAATTGAGGAATATAAGGTTGTTTGGTAATGACGTGTTTGCGGTAGAGTAGAATGCCGACGATTGCGGGAGTCGGGAAGCGGGTGGAGGCAGAGGTGTCCTCTGCATCGGAACCGCGTAGTCGGGAGTCGGGGGTCGGAATATTTTGAATTTTGACTTTTGACTTTTGACTTTCATACCATTCCAAATATTCGCGAGGTGAGGTGAAAAATCCTGGGTAATCGGGATGTAATAACCCCATATTCGGTGTCTCGACTGGGGGAGGAATATCGCCTATTTTTAACCCTAAATATTTTTCGGCTAACGTCCAAAATAGTGCTGCAACGTTATCTGCACCACCCGCATTCCAATAACCGTAGATAATTAACCAGTTGCGTAAATCTTGCACTTTTTGAACTGGGACGTATTTCAATAGTTTGGGTCCCACCTTCAAAAAGCTGATATATCCTGCGAGTCGGTCTTCTTCTCGTCCTTGGCTAAATTTATCCAGAATAAATTTAACTGGCTTGGGCATTCCTTTGGGTTTGTCGCCGATCGCAAACGCACCGAGTTTGGTTAAACTCATCAGTTCCAAGGCGGACTCGAATACCAAGCGAATTGGGATCGTGGTGAGGCGATCGCGCAACCACAAAACTTGATCGTAGTCAAATAGCAAGCTACCGAAGAAAACATCGGCGTTATCGAGTGCAGCCTCTACTTTAGTAGGTTTGGTAGAAATATCGCGATCGCTAAATACCCGAATATCTAATTCTGGGCAGCGGGAGCGTGCCACATCGGCTGCTTTGCGGTATAAGTCAGCGTTGAAAGATTCAAACCCAGCGATCAGAACTATGCGCTTCATGCCCAAATGTCAAGACATTTCTACTTCGATCTTAAGAGAAATTTCTTGCCTGGGTAGAGAGCCAGTACATATTGGTTAGTGATGCAAAGATTTTGGAGATCCCCCAACCCTCTTAAAAAGGAGGCATTAATTCCCCCCTTAATAAGGGGGGTTAGGGGGGATCGAGATCTCTAACTTTCGGCAAATTGCTTTTGCCTATTCGCCTCTATCCAATTTGATGCAGCCACCCGCCAACATCTATGGATAATGTTTGTCCCAACCTCAATAGATAGCGCAGCTGAGTCAGATCCCACATCGGCCGATCGCCATTTCTACTTTCTGCACCACCGTTGAGAATTTGGAGACACTGCGGGATTATTTGACTGTGGAGACAGCGGAAGTAAACTTCCTGTACGCGCGCCAAAGATAAGCCGAGGTTGAGTTGACAACCGATATCGATCGCCCGCTCGATTTTTTGAATTTCTTCTTCTACAACGACATCACCGTGCAACAATTGCCAGAGCGATCGCAACATGAGCTGTTCTAGGCTTTGTTTCACTTCCGGTAACTTCAGCTGGCAGCGTAACAAGTTAGCTTCCGTGGCTATTGCTTCCAATTCCGCCAGATGTTCTCCTGTGTCTCGATCCCCAATTTCTTCACACAGCGATCGCACCAAATCTAAACAGCGACTACCCAAAGCAATCTCAGCTGCAACTTGTAACTCTTGGGGTACGGGTAAATAATCGCGGTGGTAAGCCATGAGTACCCCGTAGTTATCGCGGTAAACTTGGGTATAGAGCAGATCTAACCGCGTCAAGCTTTCCTGGCTCAACATTTGGACGATCCGGTGGCGTTCCTCTGCCATTAAGTCTTGCAAATTGAACGAGCGATCGCCAAATATTTGAATCATCGTCCGAATCGCATGGGCAGAGCTAGCTTGCTGCAAAGACTCAAACACCTTTTCTTTCATCTGGTTGTACGATCGTCGCCCGGCAAATGGTTGAATGCAGCAATGGAAATCCCAACCACCCAGATGCAACACGGCAAAAACTAACTCTTCCTTCTCCCAAGTGATTTCTGATACGAGTTCCAATTGCCCTACAGCTAAAGTTAACGTACCGACACGCTGCCATTGGTAGTCTAGCTGATTGACCGTATAGCAATAGAGATGAGGAGTAGGAAGCGGGCAGTGGGTAGTAGAAAAGCGATCGAGCTGGCTGTTGACCGTTGACCGTTGACCGTTAGAGCTTATTTCCTGTTTCCTAAATAAGGAGGTAATAGCATATTGAGCGGCAATTTGCTGAAAGTTAACTTGGGCAGTTAGCACTAGTTGACGGTAGACTTCCGCCCCATGACTGAAGAGATCTACATTACTAGGCGCAAGGCTGAGATGATTGATAAATTCTTTTTCGAGTTGCACGCCTGCAACATCTTCGGCAAGTTCCAAAGCTCTGGCAGCATAACGCAAAATTTGCGTGCCTTCAGGACGAGAAATTTCTTCAAAGAACCAACCGCAACTCGTATACATTAATAAGGCATGACGCTGCATTTCCAGCAGCCGCAGCGCATCTATTCGTTCTGTTTCACTCAGCGGATGGGATTGATGGCGAGAGAGGAAGCGCTCGACACTGGCTACAGAGCGATCGCGAATCACTTGAATATATTCATCCCGCGCTAGCCAGGGATCGCAAAATAGACTTTTAGCAGCAGTTTCGTAAATATCAATTAAGCGATCGCGCAGCCAATCGAGGGCATTGCGTAGGGGTCGTCGCCATTTTTGATTCCACTCACCGCCACCACCGCAACCGCAATCATCCTGCCAGCGATCTACACCGTGCGAGCAACTCCAAGCAGTTACGGGTTTGAGTTCTACTTCCCAAGTTGGCGGATCGAGGCTGAGATAATGGGCGTAGTTCGTTACCGTCCAACCTCGACGGGGAAATTCCTCTGTAAAGGCATAGGCAAGGGTTTTTTCCGTACCTCCTTTGTGATGTCCGAAGGTTTCGCCATCTGTAGCAACAGAAATGAGCTGTGCCGAACGACGATCCCCGCGAATTGCCAATCCTACCCGTCCGATAAAGTGATGGGAATTGGTTAGCGCATCGCTGAAGCCCATATCCCGCGAAATCGGACCATCGTAGAAGAAGATATCTATGTATGGAGATCCCCCGCCCCCCTTATCAAGGGGGGTTGGGGGGATCGTATTGTGAGACGATTTCAAATAGCAACGATAAGGGCGGGTGGGATCGATCTGACTGCCCCCAACTTCGTGCCATTCAGTTTCCGGTGCTTCTGGTGTGGGAATAACACGACAGCGTTGAGCTTGGGAGGGAGCAAGGATAATGAAGCGAATTCCCTCTGCTACCAAAGCCTCTAGGGTGGGATAGTCTACCGCAGTTTCCGCCAACCACATGCCTTCGGGAGCGCGTCCAAACCGAGAGCGAAAATCTTCTATCCCCCAGCGAATTTGAGTGTATTTGTCCCGTTCGTTAGCTAGAGGTAGGATGATGTGATTGTAAACTTGAGCGATCGCATTACCGTGACCGTTAAGACGAGCGCAACTCCTGCGGTCTGCCTCAATAATCCGCTGATACACCTCCAAATCGTAACGCTCTAACCACGACATCAGCGTAGACCCGAAATTGAAGCTGAAATACTCGTAGTTGTTAACGATTCCCAAGACTTCACCGCGATCGTTCAATATCCTGGCAAAAGCATTTGGACGATAGCATTCATGGTGGATGCGCTCGTTCCAGTCATGAGCAGGTGCAGCACTTGGCTGGCGCTCGATTGCATCTAAGTAAGGATTCTCGCGGGGTGGCTGATAAAAATGACCGTGAACGGTCACGTATACGCCTGTAGCCGTTTGCAGGGGATTGAGACTTACCTGATGCTTTGCATCGCGATCGAGCGGAAAATTTGATTCAGCAGCTGGAAGATCTGCAGCAGAGGTCATGAAAGTTATATCCAAATTACAAATTAATTTCTACAATCTGCTACCCTATGTTGCTTAAAGGGGTAGGTGAAAAAGCACGCTTAAGACTCTAGATTAAAACTCAAATGAAGCAGAGATCGAGATAGCTAGGCGGTAAATTGGCAACTCATGGCACTGTTGAAGTCAATCGCACCCTAGCTTGACCTTGCTCCCAAGCAATAGACCACACTCAATAGTATTAAACTGCAAGTTTAGGTTTATTTAAGCTTGCCTTAATATATTTGCAACTAGGTTTGGGGATCGGTACACGAAACTACATAATTGGTTACAAACCAGTGAGTAATGGCTGGTGACTAGAAAAGAGTCCAGTCACTATCTACTCACTGTCAACCCATTCTCAACAACCGCCGCCTAAAATCGTTTGTACCCTTAAGTAAATGTGCCAATGTCAGGAAAAAATATTCTGTTTTCGGTTCTACTACTATTTGTGCCAGTATCGATCGCCGCTCACATATTAGAGTGGGGAGAGCTGACAGTATTTATTACGGCAGGGTTGGCTATCCTACCGTTAGCAGCTTGGATGGGAAGTGCAACTGAAGAATTAGCGGTAGTTGTAGGGCCGACTTTAGGCGGGTTGTTGAATGCGACGTTTGGTAATGCCACTGAATTAATTATCGCGATCGTGGCGCTCAACGCTGGATTAGTCGATGTGGTGAAAGCCAGTATCACGGGTTCGATAATTGGTAATTTGCTGCTGGTGATGGGTCTGTCGATGCTGTTGGGAGGATTGCGCTACAAAGAACAGGAGTTTCAGCCTGTGGTAGCGCGGGTGAATGCCTCTTTGATGAATTTAGCCGCGATCGCCATTTTGATCCCCACGGCTGTAGACTTTACTTCGAGCGGAATTAGCGAAGTTACGATCCAGCATCTTTCCATTGCGATCGCGATCGTCTTAATGGCAGTGTACGTGATGACGTTGGTGTTTTCGATGAAAACTCATGTCTATCTCTACGATGCAGGAGTCGCAGCATCCGAGCCGACTCTAGATGATGCAGAGGAGGCACAATCTAAGCTGTGGGTATGGGTGGGGGTATTATTAGGCGCGACAATTCTTGTAGCAGTAGAGTCGGAACTGCTGGTTGATGCTTTGGAAGTTGCTACATCCCAGTTAGGTTTGACAGCTTTGTTTACAGGAGTGGTTTTAGTCCCCATTATTGGTAATGCCGCAGAACACGCTACAGCCGTCACTGTGGCGATGAAAAATAAAATGGATCTTTCGGTATCTGTGGCTTTAGGATCGAGCTTGCAGATTGCTTTATTTGTCGCTCCCGTACTGGTCATAACTGGCTGGATCTTGGGACAGCCAATGGATCTCAATTTCAATCCGTTTGAGCTGGTAGCAGTAGCAGTATCGGTATTAATTGCAAATTCAATCAGTTCTGATGGTCGCTCGAACTGGTTAGAGGGTACATTGCTGTTAGCTGCATATGCAGTGTTGGGGTTGGCGTTTTATTTCCACCCCGTAATTGACGGTATTGGATAATTCCTCATGTCAATCAAAAATATTATTTCGCTTGGATTGTTGGCGTTTATTCCGATTTCGATCGCCGCTCGTTATTTAGAGTGGGGATCGCTGACAATATTTATCACGTCGGGGATTGCGATCGTCCCTTTAGCAATTTGGCTGAGTACGGCAACAGAAGAAGTGGCGATTGTTACGGGTTCCTCGATTGGTGCGTTGTTAAATGCCGTGTTTGGCAATGCCACAGAGTTAATCATCGCCCTAGTTGCACTGAAAGCAGGATTGGTTGATATTGTCAAAGCCAGTATCACGGGTAGTATTATCAGCAATCTACTCTTAGCTATGGGTTTGGCGATGTTGTTGGGAGGCTTGCGTTACAAAGAACAGGATTTTCAGCCTGTCGTAGCGCGGGTGAATGGTTCTTCCATGACACTAGCTGCGATCGCAATTATTTTACCGACACTGGTGATCGAAACTTCTAGCGGCATCGAACCACTAGCAATTAAAAATCTCTCAATTGCAGCCGCAGTCGTGTTAATTGTTGTCTATGGAATGACGCTGCTATTTTCGTTAAAAACCCACAGCTATTTATACGATGTAGGATTGGTAGATTTGGAAAATGAAGCTCAACCTGAGTCTGAATCGTCTACCCACAAGCCTAATCTCTGGCTGTGGGTTGGCGTTCTAGCCGCCGCTACGCTTGCTGTTGCTTACGAGTCAGAGTTGTTTGTCGGGCAAGTGGAGGAAGCTACCGCTGGATTGGGGTTGACTCCCTTGTTTACAGGTGTGGTGCTGTTACCCTTGGTTGGTGGTGCAGCAGAATACGTGACAGCGGTGCGAGTTGCGGTCAAAAATAATATGGATCTGTCTGTCTCGATCGCGATGGGTTCGAGCCTTTTGGTAGCATTGTTTATGGCTCCTGTATTGGTAATTGTCGGAACTGCGATCGGACAACCGATGGATTTAGATTTCAATCCTTTTGAAGCTGTAGCTGTAGCGATCGCTGTATTAGTCGCAAATCTGATTAGTTTAGATGGACGTTCTAACTGGTTAGAAGGAACTTTGCTATTAGCAACCTACACGGTATTGGGTTTAGCTTTCTATTTTCATCCAGTTTAATTTAGAACTAACAAACTTTTAAGGTCGAGCGGAATACCTACCCCTCGACCCCATTCTTATTTTGGAACTTTTCGATACAGAAACAGTAATGCACTTAAAAATTTATAGCCGCTCAAATAATTGCTATGCCTATGCAAAGCAGTATGACATTTAGCAGTATTATTGCATTATTTAGTGCCATGCTTGTGCTGGCTGCTATTCCCAGTGTCAGTGTATTAGCCGTCTCCACGAGAGCAGCTACATTTGGATTTATTCATGGTGTGTTTACCGCCGTAGGAATAGTCCTGGGTGATATCATTTTTATAATCATAGCCATTTGGGGATTGTCGTTTCTTGCTGAAACGATGGGCAACCTATTTGTTCTCATAAAATACCTTGGAGGTGCTTATCTAATATTTTTGGGAATAGAGCTATGTAGGTCAAAATTGCAAGATTTGAATACGGAAGAGGTGATAGAAACTTCATTGCTGTCCAGTTTTCTGACAGGACTGTTGATTACATTAGGCGATCAAAAAGCCACCTTATTTTATCTTGGCTTTTTTCCAGCTTTTCTCGATCTTTCTAAAATAACTTATTTTGACACTGGCATTATTATCGCAATTACTACAGTGGCTGTGGGTGGTGTAAAACTTGGTTATGCATTCATGGCAGATAGAGTTAGATTCTTGATTCGTTCTAAAACCGGAAAAGGAATCAATATTGCTGCTGGATGTGTGACGATCGCCGTGGGAGTCTTTTTAATTACAAAAGCTTAATCTTATGAATCAGCCACTAGCGATCGCTTTACCAAATATTGTGATTTAATCTAATTGCTCTAAGAGAGACGCTAAATGGTGAAAAATCTTCTTTTAATAGAAAGATATATTGCGATTTTCTACATAACGACATAGACAAGAGTATTATACAAACAAGTTGGCAGTCTAGCCTTCTAAATCGGAGAATTAGACAGAAAAAGTCAGTTTAATATCCCTGTTGAAGGTGATTAGATAGCCCCTCCCAGTAGTTCTGATAGTAAGCGGAGGACTTTGAATCATGGTTAGTCAAAGAACGATTGAAATTGTTAAGGCAACTGCACCAATTATTAAAGAAAAAGGAGAAGAGATTACCAGGCGGATGTATCAAATTGCATTTGAAGAGCGACCTGATTATAAACGCGGCTTTGAAACTACTTGGATGCAGCATCTAGACGGTGGCGGGCAAGCACGAAAGTTAGCTGCGGCTGTTTACGCCTATGCTACTCATATTGACCGCCTAGATGAGTTGGCTACGGCAGTAGACAAAATTGCCCATCGTCACGTAGAGACTCGCATACTGCCCGAACAGTATCCGCTGATTGGCGAAAAGCTTTTGCAGGCGATGAAAGATGTTTTGCAAGATGCCGCAACAGATGAAGTTATTTCAGCGTGGGCTGAAGCCTATGATGCTTTAGCAAACATCTTTATTCAAAAAGAGAATGCAATCTATAAACAAGAAGATCGAGAACTAACTGAGCAATTGGCGAAAGCTAACAATTCCTAGTGCATCGGACCGATCGAAGGAAGCTGAAGTAACGGCTAGCTCCATGGAGAAACTGAAACAGGCTGAGTAGTTCAGCAGTCTGCGCGATCGCCTCTCCTTAAAATCAAAATAATTCAAAATATGCGATCGCTTTACCAAGCAAAAAACCTTCTTCTCCTAGAAAGTTACAAAGAGGTTTACAAAGAGGTTTGAATTGGCATAGCAAAGTCTTTTGCTGGTCTCAAAGTTTTGTAATTTACTGTTGCGAAAACTGCTGCAAATAACTAGATAATCTAAAATTAGGTCATATAAACATGACGCGCTGGTGGCAGTTAGGTATTTAGGTTAAGGAACTTTTGTGGAGTTTATCCTAACTGCTCGCTGCACAGGAACGCATAGCGATCTCACCCAGTTTTGACTCAAAACTAGTCATGCGCTGATGAGTTGACAACATTAAGTTGCGCAAAGATGCTGCCATGAGATCCGTTGCAAGAAGTCGGCTTCGGTTATACCAATACTGCTCACCTGCTGTGCAATAGGAGAGAGCAAACTAACCAAGGAGCAAACTATGATTGATGCGAATGAGGTTCTCAAGGCAATGTGTGAGAAGTATCAGGCAGCCGTTAGCGCCAACGATTCGACAGCCTATCGGAAGCTATTCGCCACAGACGCGATTCGGATTCCCCCGGGGTCGGAGCCCGAACATGGTCCGGACGAGATTTCCAAGAACGAACAGAAAGACTATGATGTCGCAAAATGGACTGTTCAGTTGACACCCCTTGATGCCCTAAGGATCGACGATCGATGGGTATATGGAATTGCGCAGGGCAATGTGAACACTGTCGCCCACGCAGATGGGGCGACAAATTCATTCAAAACCACGAAGACCTGGCTTTTTCACAGAGAGGATTCAGGAGAATGGCTCATCAAGAGGCAGATGTGGAACCTTAAGTAATGACCGTTGAGGTGGAGTTTCTTCTTGTCAAAGGAAATAGACAGTTCTGTGTAACCCTTGTGTTGCAGCAGACTAAAGGGATTTGCTGGTGTCAAGTTTAAGATTGCTAGCAGCTTAACCTCCCACAGCCCCAGAATAAATCAATCCTCGCTGCATATCTAAAGTCAAAATTGCCCCATCTCGAATCACTTCGGTAGCGCGTTTGACTCCCACAATGACGGGAATACCCAAACGCAAACCTAATACAGCCGCATGGCTGGTGAGACTCTCATCCTCGGTCACAATTCCGGCGGCTTTGCGAATCGCATCGACAAAATCAGCAGAAGTCCGGGGCGCGACTAAAATTTCCCCAGGATTAAACTTACTCACATCTATACCAGAATGAGCTACCCTAGCGCGACCGCTGACGGAACCCTGACCGATGCCAATCCCTTGACCGAGTAAAGCCGTCACCACTTCTACCTTAATCAAGTCTGTCGACCCCGATACTCCTTGGAGCGTCCCAGCCGTCATTACGACCAAATCTCCCTCTACTAAGAGATTCTTTTCTAGCGCCACATTCAGAGCCGACTGAAACGTTTGTCCCGTCGAAGCGAGATCCAGTACTAGCAACGGTCTGACCCCCCAAACGAGCTGCAATTGTCGCGCTATATCAACGTGAGGCGTGACGGCAAGAATTGGAGTCTGAGGGCGAAACTTAGAGACATTCCGCGCTGTCGAACCTGTCTTCGTCATCGTCATAATTGCGGCTGCTTCCAACTGCTCGGCAATTTGCCCTACCGCTTGACTGATCGCATTGGGGATCGATCGCCGCGCATCTTTGATATGAGCTGGAGGCGAGGCTAGAGCCTGTTCCTGTTCAATCCGCACGGCAATCTTTGCCATCGTCGCTACGGCTTCCACCGGATATTTCCCCACCGCTGTCTCGTTCGACAGCATCACCGCATCCGTACCATCTAAAATTGCATTTGCCACATCCGAGACTTCAGCACGAGTCGGTCGGGGACTGTGAACCATGCTATCTAACATCTGGGTCGCCGTGATAATCGGAATACCCAGGCGATTTGCGGTCACGATCAACCGCTTTTGCAAGATCGGCACATCTTCCGCTGGTAGTTCTACCCCCAAATCCCCTCTAGCCACCATCACACCATCACAGAGGGGTAAAATCGCCTCCATTTGATCGATCGCCTCGTGTTTTTCAATCTTGGCAACGACTGGGACTTGCTTACCCGCATTAGAAATAATTTCTTTAATTTCTAAAATGTCCTGGGGATTGCGGACAAATGAAAGGGCGACCCAATCTACACCTTGGTCTAGACCGAAGAGTAAATCTTCGCGGTCTTTGTCCGTCATTGCCTTGATAGATAAATAGACCCCAGGAAAATTTACCCCCTTATTATTGGAAAGAATGCCCCCTACAGTGACGCAACAGTGCAGTTCTCGATTGCTGCGATCGACATCCTCCACGAGCATTTCAACTCGCCCATCATCCAGTAAAATTGTCGCTCCTACCGGGACTTCCTCGGCTAGCAAGTCGTAAGTCACGCAACTGCGCTCTTGAGTACCGATAATGCGATCGCTGGTTAAGGTAAAGCGATCGCCCCGACCCACTTGAATCGAGCCAGTCTCAAACTTACCGAGGCGAATTTTCGGTCCCTGCAAGTCTTGTAAAATTCCAACTGGACGATCCAACTCAAAAGCTGTTTGCCGGATCAGGCGAATGCTGCGTTGATGGTCGGCATGAGTGCCGTGAGAAAAATTTAGTCGCAAAGTAGTTGCTCCAGCCTCAATCAATGCCTTGAGGACTTCTGGACTACTGGTAGCAGGACCAATGGTAGCGACAATTTTAGTGCGACGAACGGAGTCTATTGACTGCATGAAGGCAACTTTCAAGGGGATAACAAACTACAGATCGTACTGCGATCGGTATATCACCCGATCGCCAGAGGTAGAAAAAAGGCAAGCGGCAGAAGGTAAGAGACGAAAGACAAGAGACAAAATCTAACTTTTGACCTTTGACTTTTGACTTTTGACTTCTCGCACTGGTAGCAGTAGTAAAAATGACTTATGCTACACAAAACTTTAGTATTCTAGTGAACGTACCATAATAATTTGCAACATCATTTGCAACAACCGATAGCAAAAGGAGTCAAGATGATCGCGTCGGAGGCAAAGAAGCCACTGACAGTTCCCAAGGAGTTTTTAGCACCTCCTGAGAAAATCAATCCCGATGTGTGGATGTTTCTGGCAGCCATGACTTTGTTGGTATTATCCAACTGCGGTTACTGGCTGTGGGAGTGGCAACACTGGTGCTGCTTTACCATTAACGTTCTTGCCATTCATATGTCTGGCACTGTGATTCACGATGCTTGTCACCAAGCTGCCCATCCTAATCGAATTATCAATGCAATTTTAGGGCATGGCAGCGCCATGATGTTAGCTTTTTCGTTTCCCGTATTTACGCGGGTACACTTACAGCACCACGCCCACGTCAACGACCCAGAAAACGATCCAGATCATTTTGTCTCTACTGGTGGTCCCTTGTGGTTGATTAATGCTCGCTTTTTTTATCACGAAGTGTATTTCTTTCAGCGGCGATTGTGGCGAAAATACGAACTACTAGAGTGGTTTATTAGCCGTGCAATTGTCGCAGCAATTTTTTACATCTCAATTCAATATCATTTTTTGGGCTATATCCTCAATTTTTGGTTTATCCCAACTGCGATCGTCGGGCTGACTTTAGGATTATTTTTTGATTATCTACCCCACCGCCCATTTAGCGATCGCGGACGTTGGACAAATGCCAGAGTTTATCCCAATCCGGTACTGAATCTATTAATTGGCGGACAGAATTATCACCTCACCCATCACCTATGGCCCTCAATTCCCTGGTATAAATATCAACCCGCATACCATGCCACCAAGCATCTTTTGGATGCCAAAGGCAGTCCTCAAACTTTAGGTATCTGGCAAGGAAAAGACTTTTGGAGTTTTCTTTACGATGTCTTTTTAGGGATTAGGTTTCATCCGAAAGCGGGAGTCGGGAAGCGGGCTCCAGGCGAGGTGTCCTCCGCATCAAAGCCGCGTAGTCGGGAGTCGGGAATCGGGGACAAGGAGGACAAGGGAGATAAGGAAGCAGGGGAGCAACTACCAATTCAAAATTCAAAATTCAAAATTCAAAATTAAGTCACGCACCACGCACCACTCTCTACTCGCCACAATTCAATCTCTCATACGCATTGCTAATAACTCGCTGACCCCGCAGAAACCCCGTGTTTGCTCCAGGGCAGATGTATTGTAAGGTTTCTGGGGTAAAGCGATCGCAAATCAGTTTGACGCTGCGTATTTGGCGCAACCAGTGAAAAGTTTTCGCCGTTCTCAGCGGTGCTGGTTCGCCCTGGATATTGGGGAGAATATGACGACCGGAGAATAAAATGCCTCCATATTGGGGGTAGTAAAGGCAAGCAGAACCAGGCGAATGTCCGGGTGTCCAAATAATCTCAATGCCATTTTCCAGGTTGAATTCTCGCTCAAAAGTCGTAACTTTTAATCCCGGTAATAGATAGGCTTCTTGTTCTTGAATGACAATCTCGCAGTTGTACGTTGCTTGCAGGTGTCGCGTTTGACCGATCGCACCTCTATGCGTAATAAATAACCAGCGAACTCCACCTAAAGAATCGAGATATTCCCGATTAACTTCGTCCCAACTTGGGGAGTCTATCAGAATATTGCCTTGATTTTCTACAATAAGATAAGCAGTTCCTCCTAGCGTATCTCTATTGGGTGGAAACGCAAATACGTTATGCCAAATTGCCTGTGGTAGTTTGGGAGAACGGGTAGGTCGATTTTGCAAAGTTCGGGAATGATAGTGAGGGGTAAAGGTTAAATTGAGAGTCTCATTGTGAACTTATGGTGGCAAGAAAAGTTATGGCACTGGTACAGCAGATAGGAGGTGAAAGATAAGTTTTCTCAACTGACTTGTCTACATCGCCCAGACGCGATACCCACTCAGTACAACTGCAACAGACATGGAATTTTGGTTTCTCCTCCTCCTCGGACTATTTACTTATATCATCGTGCGGCGCAGTGTCGCTGGCATGACGCGGACACCCGTTTGGCTATTATGGTTGGTACTGATGACACCAGCCTTGATTTGGAGCATATGGATGGCAGTCTACGGTCCAGACCAACCGCTGCCAATTGCTCTAGCGATCGGTCCGTTTGTCATTTGCCCAGTTTTGTACTGGCTGCTGATTCAGTGGGGACGGAGAGGGATGTCACCCACGCCAACAACTACTAACCCAGCAGCAGTTAATTCTAACCCAGAACCAACACCAGAACCGACACCAGTACGCCCAATCGAGCCAGCAGAAGAAGCTCAATTGCGAGACTGCTTTCCTTGGTCAGCTTTCTACATTCACAACATTGAATATCGACCCCAAGCCGTGATCTGTCGCGGTCAACTTCGGACTTCTCCGACAGATGCTTACGAGAAAATTCGCCGGAATATTGAAAATCAATTTGGCGATCGCTTTTTAGTTTTATTACAAGAAGGACTCAACAGCAAACCTTTCTTTGCCCTAGTTCCCAATCCCCAAGCACGAAAAGATAGACAAGCGAATCAATCGCAGCTCTCTAGACCATTTTTAGCCGTAGGCTTAGTTATAGCCACCTTATTTACAACTGCCGTCGTTGGCGTGCAATTAGCTAGTAGCAATAACGCCACACCATCAGCAACCATTACCCAATTACATGAAGGATTGCCCTATGCCATAGCTTTACTGGCGATTCTAGGCATTCACGAAATGGGTCACTATTTAACAGCTAGATTTCATAAAATTCTCGTTACACTACCTTATTTCATTCCCATTCCCTTTTTTCCTGGTACGTTTGGGGCATTTATTCAAATGCGCAGCCCCGTACCCAACCGTAAAGCCTTGTTTGATGTTAGTATTGCTGGTCCTGTAGCTGGATTTGTGGCAACACTACCGCTGCTGATTTGGGGTTTAGCAAACTCTCAAGTCGTGCCAATCCCAGAAAAAGCAGGAACTCTAGACCCCGATGCCCTCACCCCAGGGTATTCGATTCTACTAGCAGTCCTGAGTAAATTAGCATTAGGCGCTCAACTAAACGCAGATAAAGCGATCGATTTACACCCAGTGGCGATCGCGGGTTTTCTAGGACTTGTAGTTACGGCACTAAACCTGATGCCCGTAGGACAACTCGATGGCGGTCACATCGTCCATGCTATGTTCGGACAGCGCGCCGGAGCCACGATCGGTCAAATTGCGCGGTTTTTAGTTTTAGGATTAGCTTTAGTCCAACCAGGATTTTGGTTATGGGCAATTATTCTCTTTTTCATGCCCATAGCTGACGAACCAGCCCTCAACGACGTAACCGAACTAGACAACAAACGCGATATCCTTGGTCTGCTGGTCTTAGCTTTACTCGTTTTAATTATCCTGCCAGCACCCAGATTTGTGATGAATTTATTGCAAATTTAAATGGTCATTGGTCATTGGTCATTAGTCATTAGTGAGTACAAATGACCGAGCGCAAGCTACAACTGACAAATAACAAATGACAAGCGACAAATGACAAGTGACAAAGTAATTCAAGTTATCGGTGGTGGACTAGCTGGGACAGAGGCGGCGTGGCAAATTGCCCAGGCGGGAATACCAGTCATTTTGCATGAAATGCGCCCTCTGCGATCGAGCCCTGCCCATCATACAGAACATTTAGCAGAATTAGTCTGTAGTAACTCTTTTGGGGCGCAAGCAAGCGATCGCGCGGCGGGATTATTGCATGAAGAACTCCGTCAATTGGGTTCTGTGGTCATTGGTAAAGCCGACAGTCACGCCGTCCCTGCTGGGGGCGCTTTAGCCGTAGACAGAGGACAATTCAGCCAAGATTTAACCGAAACACTGTCTCGCCACCCCTTAATTGAATTACGACGGGGCGAACTTCATGCCATTCCAGAGGGAATCGTCGTGTTGGCGACTGGTCCTTTAACCAGTCCCGATTTAGCCGCAGATTTGCATCGTTTTACGGGAATGGAATATCTCAGCTTTTTCGACGCTGCAAGTCCGATTATTGTGGGAGAATCGATTAACCGCGATATTGCTTTTCTCGCTTCTCGCTACGACAAAGGCGATGCAGCCTACCTCAACTGCCCGATGAATAAAGAGCAATACTTGCGATTTTGGCAAGCGTTGCGTACGGCAGAACAAGCGGAATTAAAAGATTTTGAGCGAGAAAACGCTAAGTTTTTTGAAGCCTGTTTACCCATTGAAGAACTTGCCCGACGCGGGGAAGATACAATGCGCTACGGTCCCCTCAAACCTGTAGGCTTGATGGATATCCGCACGGGAGAACGCCCTTATGCTGTAATCCAACTGCGTCAAGAAGATAAGGCGGGGCAGTTGTGGAATCTGGTTGGATTTCAAACAAATTTACGCTGGGGCGAACAAAAGCGCGTATTTCAAATGATCCCAGGTTTGGAAAATGCTGAATTCGTGCGATTGGGCGTGATGCATCGCAACACATTTATTAATGCCCCGCAGTTACTGCACTCCACATTGCAGTTTAAAAATCGTCCGACTTTGTTAGGTGCGGGACAACTGATCGGTACGGAAGGTTATACAGCGGCGGCGGCTGGTGGCTGGCTGGCGGGAACGAATGCGGCGAGAATTGCTTTGGGTAAAGATCCGTTGGTTTTACCACCAACGACGATGATGGGGGCATTATTTGAATTTATCAGTTCTGCTGCTCCGAAACATTTTCAACCGATGCCACCTAATTTCGGAATTTTGCCCGACTTGGGCGAGAAAATTAAGAACAAGCAACTGAGATATGGCAGGTATCGCGATCGCTCTTTATCCGATCTTGCCAGTTGGAAAGCGGGGTTATCTTTGGGATTAGCTGGGGTAATTTAGCGATCGAGCTGTCGGGGCGCACAGGTGTGCGCTCCTACAAATTTATGGCGATCGCGCCGTAATATTCTAGTTAAAAAGCGCGATCGCTTCCCAGTTAACTTGCTATGCTATAATATCCGAGTGCAAGGGCATATAGCTCAGTGGATAGAGCATCAGATTCCGGTTCTGAGGGTCGGGGGTTCAAATCCCTCTATGCTCGTAAAAGATGAAAACCGTGATAAAACGCCAATCCACGAAAGAACAAGACTTTCAGGGAGTGGTGCTTCAGGAGTTCCTTCACCCCCTACCAAAAAAGTTTGGGTATTCTTGGGGGTGTTTGGATTGGCAATTGGGGTAAAACTGGGGTAAAGTCAGGACGGAACTGCAAACCGATCTTGAGATCGAGGACAATATCTATTTAATGGCGGACGCTCTCAACGATGCGATTGAAGGATACGCGATGCTGATTGGAGAAGGTTAACACTATCATGCCTAGCAAATACAGTGATGTTATCCCTCTAATCGTTCGCGACATCCACAATCTACTCAACATCGAACTCAATCTTCCCACCACATTCAAGAGCGCCGACCCAGAACCAGGAGAAGCATACGGATTGCTATCGTGCCAAAACCTACGGGGCGAGATAGGTAGCGTGGGGTTGACGGTGAGTTGCACCTTCATTGCCAGCGCCACCTACGCCACCTACTGGGAAGCAGCAACCTGGGCAATATCTACTGCCATGAATTTAGACAACTTGTTACCCCAGATTAAAACTAGGGTAGACAAGCGCGGTGTATTGAATGATTTTTCTGCCACTAGCGCCATTAGCATCGGCAGACCCCGCGCTCCCCTTAAGGCAATACAAGGGCAGAAGAGTCACTCTTGGGTAGTGGACGTGATGTTACTCTGTGCGATCGAGTTGGCGATCTATAAGGACTTGGTTTGCGGACACCTTTAGTTGGATTGTGCCGTTGGCGATCGCATC